>Ga0075125_10000658_pt1 | contig 15608 bp, 35 predicted proteins | sample AntAceMetag02UKN_FD_69810 | JGI IMG/M metagenome (GOLD analysis project Ga0075125, IMG submission 69810) | Saline lake microbial communities from Ace Lake, Antarctica - Antarctic Ace Lake Metagenome 02UKN | ecosystem: Environmental > Aquatic > Non-marine Saline and Alkaline > Saline | place... | reverse complement strand
TTTTTATCAATAACTTTATTCATTATAGGTGTAATATTTCCTTCTACTCTAATATAGTTTCCAAACCTATGAATAATAAATTTTAAACTATTCTCATTTGTAAAACAAATTTCTTTATAATTACAAAACATAAAACAATGTTCACATCGTTCAGGAAGTTTTTTTGTTTCTTTTAATTCTTCCATTTGTTTTAAAATATCATTAAACCAAATTTCAATATTCTTAACATCTTCCATAGTTGGTTCAACAGTTAATTCCCCTTTTGTGCCATTATATTTTAAATAATAAACAGTACATTTTTTAGGTAATCTGTTGAACTTTCTATAGTATAACCAGGCATATAAAGTTAATTGTTTTTTATATTCTTCCTCATTCTCTTTTCTTCTTGTAGAACTCTTCCAATCAGAAATTTCATCCTCTTCTGTATTAACTGCATCTATATATCCAATGCAATCAGGATAAAATATTTTTAATTCAGTACTTGTAAATTTTTTATTTAAATCAATTCCATTAATAATCATCAACCAATACTCATCTTTTTTCATACTTATTTTACTTTGTGGTAATTTTTTTTTATCCCAATCAATATTAAATCTTTCTTTTAATTTTTCTAAATCTGTAATTTCTTTATTATAATATAGCTCCAAACACTTATGAATAACATTTCCTGCAAAAGCATAGCACATATCTTGCGGTATATCTATTTTTAATATTTTATTATAGAACCACATACGGGGACAAGTATGAAAACTATTATGTTGTGAGAAACTACTTCTATATACCATTATTTTATATCCTCAAATGTCCCATGAATCGAACATTATTTCTTTTTTATCATTACATAATGGTAATTGATGATATTTTGAAATATATGCACCTAATAACTGTGCCTCAAGTGCATCAATTTCATCAATAAACCAAAATGCTACTTCAATATCTTTTAAATTATTTAAATCCTTATTTAAACGTAATGTTCTATACTTTAAAAATTCTGTTGTATCTTTAACTCCTTTATTCCATTTAGAAGTTCCTGCTAATTTAACTCCGTGTTTCCAAAGTCTATCATGAATACATTTACCTTTACCAATATAAAATCCATTTGGAAAAACTAAATCGCGTAAAATATAAATACCAGACTGTGTTTCATTTAAAGGACAATTTTTTTTCTCTAACGATGTTTTAAGTAATTTATTTGCAAATGTAGCTGTGCTTCCATATTTTTTAGAACGTAATCTCCACCCATTATCAGTATAAGTACGTTGAATAGAAGTTATATCTTGCCCATCATATTCATATATATCACCAATTAATTTATACCATTTTGTTCTTACAACTTGATTTGACCGTTTTATCATTTTTTATCACCAAAATCATATATATTTTTTTCCCTTATTTTATCAAATATCTCTTTTGGAATCATAAATCTGTCCATCATTTTTTTAACATAACACCATTTAGGACCTCTTACTATGCCATCTACTGTAATAACTACATAATTTTTTTTGTTAAAATAATCTATTAATTCTTGTATATTTCTTCCAAATGCACGAGGTTGTATTTCAACACATTCAATTTGAACTATTGGACGATTATTATCAATCGTTTGTTCCGCACCTTCTAACACTAAAAGTTCATAACCTTCAACATCAATTTTAATAATATCAACGTCTTTGAAATTATAACTATCTAAAGTTTTTTGATTAACTTCTATACGTGGATAACCTTTATTGTGTTTAATATTTTTGCCTGACACAGTTTTAAAATTATCGTTAGCAATACGATTATGCCCATCATTCTTTTTAATCTGCATTTCAACTTTCTTTGAGCTTCCAACTGGTCCTAAAGCAACATTATAAGTTTCTATGTCACCTGTAATTTCTAACGATTCAAACATTCCATTTTTATTAAAACACCATCCTTTATCTTTATGATATGTTTTCCTATTCATTTTAATATTTTCTAATGCTAATTTATATGTTTCTAAAACAGGTTCAAACCCTATTACTTTTTCTGCCCAAGTTGCATATTCCCATGTATTCATTCCTATATTCATTCCTATATCTAAAACTATACGAGGCTTTGGACACAATTTGCGTAAACATACTAAATTTTGTTTTTGATATGGTCCTGCTCGAAGTCTTTGAGTGTAAAAACTATCAGAATCCCATATCTGCATTTTTCTACCTATTTTATTTTCAATCAATATTTTTTTAGTTTGTGTTTTTACTGTCATCTAAACTAACACCTTAAAATATTGAAACAATTTAAAAATTAACCAACATATATAAACAATAACTCCCCATCTTAAAATAAATTCTAATACTGCCATTCTTGTAATTAATTTCATATTTCCTTCTACTTTAAACATCTTCTATCACCATATTTATATTTAAACAATGCTTTTAACATTTCTTCTGTTCCTATTCTTTTAGCCTTTGCTTTTTCTAATTTTCTAATGCTTGTCCAAAATTGATATGTATAAGGTTTACCAATTCTTTTTTGACTAGAAAAATCACCTTTACAAGAATTAATTGCTCGTACTTTAACAGTACTCAAACTATTAGTTTCAAAATCAACTATCATAACAATAGTTCCATTTGGATAAATAAAACATTGACCAGGATAATATATCATTTTAAAAAAGAAAGAAAATTATTAAGGAAGAAATTCCCCAATCATATTTTTCTTGACTTTTTCTTTTGTCTCAGGATTTTCAACTATTTCACACTTTATTCTAACCTTTGGTTTTGTATTAAGATAATTCATAAATTCTGATAAAGAAACTTCATTAATATCTTTCTTTTTAAAATCTGCATACAACCCTAATAATCTGCTTGATTGATTAACCCTATCTCTCATAATACTCGGATGCGAATATTTATTATCATCTCTTTTAAATACTCTTAATCCTGCAACATTTTCTTGTTGTCTTTCAAAATCATAATATAATTTAAAAGTACAATATTTATATTGCGCTTTTCCAGATTTTGATACTTCCCACAATCTATTTGCTCCTGGTAATTTAATTTCTGCTTTAATAACAACAACTTCTTTACCATCCATATCTACTCTTGGTGGTGCTCTTGTATCATCTGGAGCTTTTGTGAAATCATATACTTGTCCTGTATCTGAATCATCTAACATACTTCCAGACGCTTCTGGAGTTTCTGAGAACTCTTGTGTTGGTGCTTCTTCTTCTACACCCAAATTTTCAAACTCATTTTTTTCTTCTTTTACATCTACTATTTTTTCATCTACCATTCTATTTTCCTCCTTGTCTATTTGTCTATTTGTCTGTAATAAATATAAAAAGTATATTCAATATATAAATGTTGTGATAATTAAAACCCAGTAAGCCCCTGCTATGAAAAGAGACTTTCTAGGAAAAAGAGGTGATTAAAATAATAATTGCACTACTGATATATAAATTTATTGGATTATTTTTTATACCTCATAATTTATATTAAATATTTTTTTGCATATGATATACTTTTTCTTAAATTTTTTGCAACACCTGGTATCATTCTATCTTTATTATTATTATAATACTCTACTAATTTATTATATGCATCTTTATCTCCATTTCTAATTCTATTTATTAAATCAATTATATCTTCTTGTGTATATCCTAATATATTTCCTACTACATCTGCCATTTTAAAACATTCCTCCAAAATTTTGTTTTCTTCCAAACACAACAAATTCGCCACGTTTGTTTCTTGCACTTCCTATAGGTGCATAACCCGCCATCTTCGCTTTAAATGTTGCATCATCAAAACTTGTTTGTGATATAAAAACTGTTTTAGTCATTTTATATTATTAAATTTCATTTTGTATTATCTCCTATAACTCTTCTATAAACTATTATTCATCACGTACAATTTTTACATAATACTAGACCAATTACATCTTTGGGTTTATAAAATTTTTCTTTGCATGTTTCACATATAACATATTCTGTATTTTTAATAGTTAAATTTATTAAATTTTTATAAATTTCTTTTTTACTAATACCTGACGATTCTGACATTTTTACTAACCACTTTTCTTTTAATTCGCCTTCTTTTATTTTAATTTCATCTAATTCATAATATTTTTTCATTTTCTAAAAACTCATCCTAAATTATCAATAACATTTTTTGCAATATCAACAGCTTCTTCTTTAGTATTTGCTGATGTTGATACATATCCAACTTTATCTATTTGATAATCATATATAGCATGCACTGAATTTCTAAATGTTGGAAAATATTTTATTTCAATTAAATGTCCTTTATAACTAATTGATTTTAAATTTCCTTTTTCATTCTTTCCCAATATATTTCCTACAACATCTGCCATTTTAATATCCTCTATATTCTTTCATTGTTAAATTATATCCACTAATTGCGAATTTTTTCTTTGCACAACTATAACATAAATCAACATCACGTCTAGTTTTCTTTTTAAAACATTCGTGACAAATTTTTTCACTTAACCCTTCATCTTTTTGCATTTCTCCTAATATATTTTTTACAACATCTACCATTTTATTTCCTCCTTAAAATTATCTAGGTTCTATATCTAAATTCTTAACCCTTCTATAAGCTATTATTAACTTTTTTTGTACTAACGGTGATAACTCATTAAAATCCTTCATACCATCTACTAATATATTAGCTTCTTGTAAAACTTGACGTTTTAAATTATTGTCCATTTGATGCCACGTCATATTTGTTAATGTTACACCTAATATATTTCCTACAACATCTACCATTTTTTACCTTTGATAAATCTATCGCCATATCCAATTCTATCCTTACCTATTTGTTTACCAAAATCAACTAATGCCCCATCACCATAATATTCTATTATTTTTCCAATATTTCCATTTTCATCTGTAATAAAATCACCTAATTTAACACTTTTTCCATACGTATCAGTTAAATTATTATCCCCTAATATATTTCCTACTACATCTGCCATTTTATTTTTTCCTCCTTTTTGCTTTGTTTTTCTCTTCATTAAATCTTGTTCTATTCACCCATTTGTTTGAATATCTACTCCAAACTAAATGTTTATTAACAGGACATTTGCTACTTCTTTTCATTTTTTTCTTCTCATAATTACCTTGAAACGACCATCTGCCATTCTTGTCTGTTGCAACAATGTTATATACCCAAATTGTTTAGCAGATGCTATGGCGGAGCCGTATGAAACATCAGAATAAAAAACTGCGCTATTCATTTTATTCTACCTCCTCCTCTAATTCTTTTCTTAAAACTCTTTGTGGTAATCTATCAGCATAATTAACAAATTGTTTTATAGTATGAAGTTGTCTATCTCCTGCTTCAATTAATAACAAATCTTTTTTCTTTTTCATTTTATGGAAACATTCTATTTATTTCATCTAACTGTTCTTGATAATATTCTTCTTGTCTTTCTTTTTGTTTTTTCTTAGCTTTAATTATTCCCCATGGTGGTTCTGCCCATTTTGCAGGTTTTCTATTTTCAACAATTTTATCATTCACTTTAAAAAAATTAAAATCATCTCTTTCTGAAGTTACTGGTCTTCTTCTTGTCATATATCTTTTAGTTATTTTTAACACCTCATATAGTATAAAGTAATATCTATTTATTAATATTATGATTTATATTATTTCATCAATTATATCTTGTGCTAAAGAACCTTTCTTACGTCTAGGTTTTGTTCCTTCAGGAAGTATTCTCTTTCCTTGTGTTACATCCTTTGCACCTTTAAATAATAATTTTTCATATTTATCCATTTTTATTTTTCCTCCTTTAACATATCTTTTATTTTCATATAATGATGAATTGGTTTTTGCCCTTTAGCTCCTTTTGGTTTCAAACATTTATCACATATATTTTTACTATTATAGTCATTATATTTTCTTTTAGTAGTAAATATTTTTTTACATCTTATACATCTATATTTTTTCATATTTATCCATTTTTATTTTATCTTCTTTCTGTTTCTACAAAATGAACAGGAATTTTTTTATAACCTAATTCTCTTGCTGCTATTGCTCGATGTCGTCCTTCTTGTTCTACTGGAATTCCTCTTTTTGTTTCAATCCATGGAGAAGGAACAACTTTTTCTTTTTGTCTTAATCCTTCTTTTATTCTTATTAAATTATTTGGAAAAATATTTGCTTTTTCATATTCTTTAACATTAGGAAATCCACTTTTAGAATAACCATGTGATGCATAAGCTAATTTCATATATTCATCTGGAGACATATATTTTGTTTGTTTTGTATAACCATAACTTTCAGGAGAATCAACTATAGGTACTGTTGTTTCTAATTTAAAATCCTGCCTCATAACATTTCTAGGTTGACAATCTTTTTTATTTGGAATTCCATCAAAATCCCAATCATTCTTTCTAATCATTCTTTTTGGTATAGAATTATTTACTATTTTTTTAGGAAAAGAATGTGATGAGAGACAAGAGACTCTCATCACAGCTTGTTGTTTTGGGGCGGTAATTTTTTTAGAAATACTATGAATTTCTTTTAATGCTAGGGACGAATGTTTAAAAGGATTAGCTACTTTTCTATATTTTTTAAATAAGGTATTATAATTTACCGCCATATAATATTATAAACACACGTTCTTTATATATATATTTATTTCTACTTTGAAATAACACCAGGTTTATATTTATATCTATAATCTATTTTATAACTTCTTTCAGTAAAACTATATTTTCTATTAATATAAATCTTCTCAAATTCAAGTAATTTCCACCTTCTTAATGTAGTTAAACTTTTTGCTAATCCTCTTTCTTTAAATATTTCTTTTAATTCTTTAGTAATAAACCATTTTTTTTTATTATTTTGAAAAAAAGTCATTATTTCATATTGTCCCATTTTATTCATACCCTAAATATTTTATAAATATTCCATCATCAAACCATTCTTTAACTTTTAACTCACCATATTTTACAATTAAATCATTAATAAAAATAACCACAATATCTTTATTATAACTATATTTTCCTTTTTCTAATTTATTTTTACACATTTCTAAATCATCAAATAATGTAGTATGTTCTCCTAACTCAAATTTATATTTTTTTATTTTTTTTAATATATTAGTTCCTGGTAAATAATATTCGTTTGTAGAAACTAATCTATCATTCCACTCTAATTTTTCTAAACCCATATCTAATTTTTTATTTCTTCCTGTCCATAATTTATATATTGGGGCAAATCCGTAAGTTAAACAATAATTATTTACAGCCATTTCATTAAACACATATTTTTTATCTGGAATATTTAAACTAAATGTTCTTCTATGTTTATTCTTTATTTCATTATGATACTGTTTAAATTCATTACTATTTACATCAAACTTACTATCTCTTAATAACATTTTAAACTGAAACCAGAGAGTGTTATTGATTTCCCCCTGTGGAAATTCATTTTGTAATAAAAATTTTGCTAATGCATTATATCTCAATTTTCCTTCTCTTATAATATTCTGCCTTATTAATTTTTTAGCACTAAAAGGATTTTTAGATTTAAATTCCACAACATTATCTATACTTGATAATAAATAATCTGTAAACCCTTCATTAATACCATTTTTTATTTCAATAATTCCTCTCCATCTAAAACTATCATATTTGAAATTTTTGGTACAATGTAACGCAGCAACTTTTCCTATAAGAAAACAACTTGCATCAACTTCAACTCCTAATTCATCTTTAAATTTTCTAGAAAAATTTGTTAATTGTTTTCCTATTCCGTTTTTAAAAATATGTTTTGTTGTCTCAAACTCACTATTATGATTATATGTTTTTGTTCTATTAACAAATTCTACCTCTGGCATTTTAATAGGTATATCCAACCCTATTAAAAGTTGTGCTCCATTGCCGCTACAAATTTTTATATAATCTTTATTCCAACCCTGTTTTCCTAATACTTCTAAAACTTTATTTGCTAATTTATCAGCATCTTCTAATTCTTTTTGATTTGCTAATCTTTCTTTAACAATTCTATCAATATCAATAAATAAATAATTAACACTTTCAACAAATTCATCCCCGCCCCCAAACGATTTCCAACCTTTTTTATTATAGTTTTTCTTACGTGAATTCACGCCAAACCACATAGTTTCAGTATCTCTTGTTAAAGCAACAACATTCTGCAATTGTATTGCACTTCTAACATATATCCCGCTGATAGAAAATGGTAACTTTAATTTTTTTGCAACTTCTTTTATTACTTTAAAATTCATTATTCTGATTTCTAGATAAACATCTTCGCCTTTACTCCAAAAATCCCAAAAATCTTTAATTGTAAACTTAGCATAAACTTGTTTTATTTTTTCTTCCTCACTTAAATTATACCATTTCATTTTTACACCATTTCCATTTTTTTGCTTCTACAAAAATATAATTTATATTTCTAGAATTCAAATTCTTACTACTACCATAAATAGATTTAAACCATATATATTTTCTTTGATATTTAAATAAAAAAGGTAATTGCTTTTCTTTTAATTTATACATAGGAGAAAGAAATTCATTTATTCTATTTAATAACTCTTTTTTACTAATAATTTCTTTATATTTTAAACTATCAACAACTTTAAAAAAAACACTAATATATTTATCCTTATGTGTTTTAAGTGCTTTCATCGTTCCTCTTGATTCTTACTAATATTGCAAATAATAAAACAGCAATTACTGTTAATAAATAATCTATTCCTGATAAATTATAAAGTATTGCTTCATTTATATTATGAGATAATTGCATTTGTAAATATTCTTCTCTTGTTAAATTTACCTGACTAAAATTTATAGTTTTTGTATATCCTTTAATAACATTATTAAATATATAACTATCAACTCCATATGTTGCATATATTTTTTGATGAACTTCTTCATGATGTTGTACTGTTGACCATCTAACACTTATTACAATAACTAAACAAAACAAAATTATCAATATCCTCTTTTTATTAAAATAATTACTCATCATTTTTTTTATATTTATAATACCAAACATATCTAATATCAAATCTATTCTTTAAATTTTTTGAATCAACTAATCTATATTGTCTCAATTTTCTAATTGCTCTATTAATTGACGAACTACCCACATTCATTTTTTGACCTAGCTCTACTGTGGTAAACCATTTTTCTCTATTTTTCTCTAAAAAATTTAATATTGATGTTTGTGACATTTTACATATTCTTTATATTTTTTTGTGCTTTTTCTATATTCCCTTTAGTTGTTTCTAATGCTTTTAATATTTTATTTTTATTATTTTTTGATATAAAATCTATAGATAATAAATATTTATCTAATTTTTCACACCCTGTTAAAATTGCTCTTTCAACATTATATTTACTATTATATTTACGTTTTATTTCTAATTCAAACTTATGTATTTTCTTTTTGGTAATATATGTATCCATTTCATCATCAGTAAGTTTATTTTTAATAATATATTCAATAACTTCATTTTGATATACAGAATTATTTCCTATTTTTGATATTATTCTACAAACTTTCGCCATTCCTATTGTCCCTTCCCTAACAAGTTGTTTTGTATATTGTGTTGCATTTTTCCATGAAAATACTCTATAAACAACACTTAAATTCATATCTAAATCTTCTGCTATTTGTTTTTTAGTATATCCTTTATTTATTGTTCTTTCTAAAATTAATAACTCACTCAAATTTTTATATAAAAATTTATAATGATTTGTTCTTGCTGTTTTTATTCTTTCATGTAATTCATTTCTTTTTATACTATAATTTTCTTTTTCCATTTATTTCACCTTTTCTTGCTCTCTTCAAGCGTTCTTCTAATAACTTTTCTTAATGCTCTCCATACTTTCTTTGGTTTAATATAATTCTCTTTATCCTAATAATCATAAGTTTGTCTTAATTCTGAATATATCTCTTTAAAAACAATATCTTCGATTTCTTTATCTTTCATTTTTTAACCTCCCTAAAAAACATCTTTTTAGCATCACAATTATCACAATACCAATCTTTATTAATTATATCTTGAGTCATTTCTTGTTTACATCTTTTGCATTTCATTCTTTTCTCACTCTCCGTTTATTCAATCAAAAAAATCCATCAATGCTGACATAGTACCAATGAAATCTTCTTCAACTGGATTACTCCATATAATAGACCTAAACTCTTCTTTAGTCAATTCGTCTGAAATCTGGAATAATGTATTAAACATATCTTCTGCTTTCATTTTCTATCATCCAAATTTTACATACCAATATATAACATAAATCCAACTAAAAACACCATTAATGATTGCCCATAAAATAGAATGATGTGTTGTGTAAGACAATATCATTGCTAACGCTGAACCCATACTTATTCCACCTGATACTACTCCATTTCCCATTTTATTTCCTCCTCATTGGTACTTTTATACCCATCTGATTAACAATATTAACTTTATCCATCATATCAATAGAATAACTTTCATAAAGCATATAAAATAATTGTTCTTTGTTTTTTGCTTCTATTTCAACTTCCATAAGTATTTTATATTTCATTTTCTACATCTTGCCTTTCCTGAATTTAAATCAGATGTGTCTAATTCCAACAATATCTGTTTTTTAATCTCCTCAATAACCCACGACCTAAACTTAATTTTCTTATTTGTTTTTAACCATAGTTGATAAAGGTCATTATCCAAAGCTGGATTTATTACTTCTTTAAGATGATTTAAAATTACAATAATTCTTATTTTTCTTTGTTCATTCATTCTTAACCTCCATATTGTTTATTGTGTTAAACTTTAGGTTTCAAACCAATTGTTATTAATATTATAAATATTATATAATTTATCGAAAGGAAAATTCCTAATGTGGCTACAATACCAATCATATAATTTTTGAATGCTTGGTTTAATAATACTTATTTTCATCTTTTCTTTATTCCTCCAATAAACTCTCTAATTGTTTTAACATTATTTCAGCCTTCTTTACCCACATACCCCATTTTTTTGAAGCATTTACTTTACTCCAAGCATTACCGGAGTTTGAATTTGTACAACGCCCATATTTCTCATCTAATGGACAATCTCCGCATCCACGTAAATCACTCTTAAATTTTATACATAGTTTACAATCATCTGTAAACCAAGATTCTTTTATTATCTTCTTCATTGAAAATTGATAAACAGAATGTTCTTTATTTTGTTTCTTAGCCCATTTAATCATTCTCTTCCAATGTTCTATTGAATTTTTAATAGCATTTATTGTTCTTTTATCCATTTTCTTTATTCCACCTTTTTTAATTCTTTACAAGCTGGATTAATTCCTTTTATTCCAACCATTACAACAACCATAGCTAATACTATCTGAAATGTCCATTCCATTAATCCAATAATCTTATATGAAGGAATATGTTTCATATGAAATAATCCTGCAATTATAATTATTATAATACCAACCAATTCTGGAATTATCCAAATTAAATCCCATTTTGAATTTCTTTTTTCTATTTTTTTATCAACCATTACTATATACACCATAATTTTAACATTCCTAAACACCAAGTATATCCTTCTAAAACACAATATCTTTTAGGAATATTATCTTCACATTTTTTATCTAACGCTGTAACACATGAATAACTTTCATTTATATCAAAATAACACATACCACTACATAAACTATATGCACCCCCTTTTGAATGACATTCATTACATTCTTCAACATAAGCATCATAACAATCATGATAATCCATTACTGGCATTATAAAAATAATTACAAACATTAATATTAAAAAAGCAATAAATAATTTTATTTTATCTTTATATTCCCAATCCTTAAATTTAAATGCTGAAGATAACACCACATATATAAAAAAAATAACAGCTAATAATATTATTAATGATATTATTCCCATTATTGTATTATACATCATTTTAATTATCACCCACCACAACCAAACTTCCCTTGTCTTAGGTTAAGTGATAGTATGGTTGCTTTACTTGACATTTACTATGGCCTGTCTATATCAAGTGATGTTTAGTGAATTATTTTTTATATAATATTTATAAAACACATTCACTATATAATATTATTGATTAATTTTATTTAACCATTCTTGTTCTTTTATCCTTACAAAATTGCATCCTAGTTTTTCTTTAATTTTATTTTCCCTAATAGTATCTTGAATTTTTTGATATTTATGATTGTATTCATCTACCTCATAAGCTATATTATTTATAGAATCATATCCATCAAGTTTATATTTTCCTACATTAAATTGTTTTTTTAATATAATTCCTTTTTGTTTTTCAATCATATTTAATATTATTATTTCATTTGTTCCTAATCCCCATTTAGATGGCTTAAAAGAAAATCCTAATAATTCAACTAATTTATTTAAATCTAAATTTTTTTCTCTTAATCTTCGTCTAACTGTTTCCAAATGACAATTTTTTTCCTTACTAATCTTATTTAAAAATTCTTTTTTATTAATATTTTTTTTATTATTAAAAATATTTTTTGTTGTTTTTATAATGTCATCTAAATTTAAATTTATATTTTTTCTATTAAAATATAACTTTTCCTTTTTTGCTATTCCATCTAATGTTTTATTATTTTTTATTAAAAATTCTCTTATTTTTTGATGATACCCTAATTCTTTTTTAACAAATTTATTTTGAAAAAATTGATTTTTATTTATATTTCCTTCATATTTAAAAACATTCTTAATACTTTCTGTTATTTGATTTAAATTTTTTATTTTTCTTTTTTCTTTCCATTTTTGTCTTCTTATTATAGCATTTTCTTTACCATAAATTTCTTCCCATTTTTTTCCTTTTAATTTATTATTCATTTTATTACATAAAATCATCTGGCAACCCAAATTCAACTCCGGTATCATCAACTTCTTTAATACTATCTTCTATTTTATTATCTCGTGCTTCAACAATTCCTAAATCTGGAGGTCCATTTATTTCATAACTACAAGTATCTGAAACATCTAATTTTTTATCTATTGATTCAATAATAAATTTTAATATATGAAAATCTTCTTCTGTATATTTAAATCTTTGATTAATTATTCTTGAAATTTTAACTATATTATAAAAAAATGTATCTGTTCTAGAATCACTAACAATTCCATAATCTTTTAATATTCTATCAACTTCATTAAATGCAACTATATCATATTTACATTCTAAATATTTATTCAAACTTTTAAAAAAATTATAAATATCTTCGGTTTTCAATGCTTTAATAAGTTCTAAATTATCACTAATTATACCTCTTGAAACATTTCCTTTTATAATTTCCCTTAATTTTTCATTTTGTTTTTTATTAACTAAATAGTAATTAAAAGGAAATCTTTGATGTAATGCATAGTCCACCCCGTCAATCCACCACCTCTGCTTCATATAGAAATCTGTTCTAACATCTTTTATTGCTTTAAATAAATAAGAATTTTCATAATCATTTAAAGGAAGATGTAAATCCCAATTTTCATCCCATGGTAATTTTTGTTCTCCTTCTATTTCTATATTTTCATCTTTATATTTTTTTCTAATTAAACTTCTATAAATACTAAGGTGCATATTATTAATATTTTGACTAATATTAATATGTGCTGTTCTTTTATGAAAAATTCCTGTTGCTCCTGCCTTATCATAACCATAATTATCTTCTAATAAAAATGTTTTTAAATTCTGAATTAGTATATCATTTTCAGCTGCTTCATCAATATGTATTGATTTATATGTTCCCAAATATCCTTGTGTAATAATTTTTTGTTCTCTACCCATTAATGTAATAGTTACTTTTGTCCCTCTTAGCGCAGGAATCGATATACTTAAACCATTAGAAGAAAGATTATATTGATTATTTAACAAAAAGGAATAATATTTTAAAACAGTACTTTTACCTGTAGAAGCATCTCCGACAATTTGAATATTACTTATTAATGAAAAACCTAAAATATTTATTAATGTTTGTATAATCATTGCAATCTTAATAGGATATAAACCATAAATTTCCATTTTTGTATTATTTTTAATAAAATTATCAAAACTTTTTTGTAGTGTTATTAAATAATTTTCTCCTTCTACTTTTTCAGGTAACTCAATTTTATTATTTAATATTTCTTTTGTATCCATTATTTGACAAATTTCTGTTTTATTTGGATTTTTTATTTTAAAAATTACTCCTTCATAAAAACCAGGTGTACATTCTTTAAAACTAATTGCACTTGCTATTCTTCTAGTTCCATCAGTAGCTTCAAATGCTACATCATAATAAAATGCATCTTTTGTAATTCCTATCTCATTATCTGGTGATAATACTTTGCCACATATTTTAGCTTTTGAATCTCCTGTTGCTGGTGCTATATAATGATATGTTCCTTCACATCCTATTCTATGATTTGTACTTGCTGTTTCATAAACTTTCTTTTTTGTTATTGTTCCACATTGAGGACAATTAAAATAATCTTCTATTTGATAATCAAATTTAACACCATCACTTAAAATTTGTATATTACATCTTTGTAATAAATCATCATTAACAGGATAAGATAATTTTATATCAGGAGTATCAAAATCATATTTAAACAACACATCACCACCTTCATCACAAGTTAAATTCCTTACTTTTTTATATAATGCTGTCTTATCTAACACAAAAAACTTTTCCCCATTAGTTTTTTCTATCTTAAATGTATGTTGTTTTTCATCATATTCTTGTACTTCTTTTCCTATTTCTAATAAAAATCCATTAAGTGTCATTCTTAAATGTTTAAGTTCATCATTTTTTATTTTTTTATTTTTTTCAAATTTGCCTTTATTATATTGTAATAATCCTTTCCACTTAGAAGTCAAATCTTTAATATGTATATTTGTTTGTCTATCTAATATTTTAGTTATCAGTTTAATTGCACTTTTTCTATTTAAACGATTATTAAAATATTTAGAAATAAAACGAATCACTCTTTTATCTGCTGCACAATCTCTAATAAAATTTTCATTAAAAATAATTTCTTCTACTTCTTCTTCTATTTCTTCTACTTCCTCTTCATTAGGTAAGACATTATCTATTTCATCTGTCATACTTCTCACCTAATATAACTTTTTTGATTAAAAATCTTTTACCAATGTCTATGGTTTTACCATCTATTTCTCCTTTAACTTTATATAAGAATTCTTCTTCTTTGATTAATAGACCACGAATAACTTTTGTTTCATTGTTATCCTCATAAACAATTTTAACATAATTATATTTTTTGTCATCACTATCTTTATCGTCCCGTCTCATTTAGAAAAACATCGCCTCCAAGTTAATAATAATAAATAAAAACAATAATTTTAAATATTAACCTATATATAAATGTTGTGAAAATCGTACATATCTTTTTCATTATAAATTCATATTAAAATAGTGGTAAAAGTGTAACTGAAAAAAAGTCACAATATTCATATTTAATAAAATATATTTTGCAATATATCTTATTAACATTGTCATAACTGGTGAGTGTAACAAAAAGTGTTACGGACATTTAATATATAAAAACTTAATAATCATTAATATTTTTTTTATAATAATAATAAAACTACACTAAAACCATGCGATA
>Ga0075125_10000654_pt1 | contig 15640 bp, 32 predicted proteins | sample AntAceMetag02UKN_FD_69810 | JGI IMG/M metagenome (GOLD analysis project Ga0075125, IMG submission 69810) | Saline lake microbial communities from Ace Lake, Antarctica - Antarctic Ace Lake Metagenome 02UKN | ecosystem: Environmental > Aquatic > Non-marine Saline and Alkaline > Saline | place... | reverse complement strand
TAGTAGTTTTCGTCCCTTGACAGCCGCTATCAAAAATGAAAACAACAAGTTTAGTTGACTATCGATGGTTAACGTGATAGTATATAGATATAGCATCTCAAGCGGCTGTTATTTACCCATACTCTAGTGTGCGAGGAAGCGTGATGTACGATCAGAACCGATCCTCGTAATCATAAATCTTATGCCTTTTTAATCATATATTTTATGATGTCTAATGAAATTAAGAGTTTAAAAAATGATAGGACGCGGGCCTGGAGTACTTTGCTAGCGGCCGGGATTGCTCTGCTAGCTGTTGTAGTGCTTTTGGCCATAGCCATAATTTTTTCATAGAGAAACTAAAATGCCAGCAAAAAAAATACTCACAAAAGACGCAGTCAGGGCAGAACACTCACTCACACATATGCACGGAAATACTTCAATAATTCAACATAAAAAAAGGTGTAAAATATGCAGACATGAGCGTTCTGAAGAAATTGACAAAATATTACGCTTCCCCATGGTTAGCCTGGATGATTTTTGTACCGAGTTCGGCTTCGATAAGTACAGCATAAAAGATTGCATCGTGAATCATTCGAAAGTTACAGGACTCGACTTAGAACAAAGGAAAATTGCGCATTGGACAAACTATTTTACGGATTGGGCAATGTCAGAAACTGGCGCTACAGTCTCCAACAAACTCACTTTTAATGATCAACAACAAAAAAGAGAAGGCACATACAAAGAACAAGCAGATGCGCCGAATGTTGCTGTATTTCAACAGGTTGCTGGCATATTAAGCCAGGACATCAAAGAAATTCCCCCACCAACTGTAACCGAAGAAAACAAACCAGAACATACTTAATAGACTTAAAAAAGGCTGTTATCTCGACTGTGTGAAATTACGCACATCGAGGACTATCTCTCTGTTTATAAGCGTACTGAGTGATTTCACGCACAATTGAGGAATTTCACGCTGTTGGGGAAACTAATGCTTTTGTGATAGTAGCCCTAAAAAAGGCTGTTATTTTACGATTTATTTGTTAGTGGACTCTTTTAAGGCTGTTATGAGTTTGTTTATTGCCCTGATTTTGTAGGCTCACGCCCTCCTTATGACACTCATTTTCAAATCATCCATTTTGTTAAGCTATTGATAACTATCACTATCGTAAAATATCGTTTGACTTTGTGTTGTTTGTATGCTAAAAATACAAATGTATTTGTAGTTTTTAGCTTACAAACAACACCTACGTTTTACGATTTTAGTATGATCTCTTATTAAACAACGAGTTAGTATTATGAGCATTACCCATGCCGCACTGGGCTATCGTCCCACTCATCTATATATATAGGCCTCTCTTCAGTAACCTTCGATTAGTTCTTTAAATACATATAGTTAAAGCCCATCTTCCGATAATAAGTATTATGTTAACTATAGTATTGCCCTCACACTACGTCAACCATCACTGCCTTACCCCAACGACCCCACCCACCTACCCCCAAGTGTATATACATACTCACCCAATATACGAAGCTTAAAACCCAAGCGTCCTCGACATGGGAAGCCTGGATCGAAACGACTATCATTTTCCTCTTGACATTACGTCCCTATTGTTATATACTCTTTCTATTAAGGGAGAAAATCAATGAACTTATTCAACAAAGATTCAAAATGCCCTAAATGTGCATTAGACAGCATGCCTGATTGGATGCGCAACGACCGCAGGCGAACAACCTGGCTACTTAAGGATCGCAGGAGAACAACCTGGCTACTTGAAAACCGCAGGATAAACCTTTGTGAGAGAAGAGGGGGGGCATGATAACTAAAGAAGAGCTTGAGCGCCTATATTTAGTTGAGCATTTAACTTACGCACAAATTGGCACTCTTCATGGAGTCAGCAAGACGGCTGTTTTAAAATGGATCAGGAAGTATGGCATAGACACTACGGATGGCGAAAGTTTTACTGTTAAGTGCCATACTTGTGGTACGGAGAAGTTAATTGCTCGCAGCAAGTTTAAGAATAGCAATGGCCGGCACTACTGTAATCCTGGTTGTTTTTTCAATGATAAGGATAGGCCTATAAAGTTTAAGCCGAGGGGTTTAAGCGCTGCCAGAGTTTTGGTTACGTGTGGCAAGTGTGGCAAGGAGTTTGAGAAGCGCCAGAAGGTTTATGCCTTGGTTAAGGGAAAGCATTACTGCGGTCTTCAGTGTTATTTTGCAGACAGGTATCGTTCTAGCAGATATGGTCAGAAGAAGGCTAAATCGGTAATGAGTGAACATTTAGGCAGGCCATTAATGTTTAACGAAGCAGTATCTTTTGTGGACGGAGACTGTGAGAATAGAAACATAGAGAACTTAGTGTTATTAAGCAAAGTCTCGGGGTAAAGTCGCTTAGTAACCCCTCGGACGGTTAGCTTGAACCGTTGACTTTGCTTTTAGTCTATGCTCTTTTTATAAAACCTCACTGCGGTCATTAGCCCAGAGAATAGCTTCTCTTTTTGTACCAACAGAAATTCTTGGTTGTCGTAATGTATTCAAAACGTGCTTAGATATTGGTACTTCATATTCATATTCGAGGTCGGGGCTAAAAGGCATAAGATTTACGTCATCTAAAGATTTTTCTTTGGTCCAACATTCGTATATCTTTGAAACTACCCCCAGTTTTTCTCCTGTGCTTAAATTATAGATATCATCTCCCACTTGCAGCTCTGAATATTCAACCATTTTAGACTCTAGCCAGGCAGTTCTTTTTTTTATAGTTAACGTTACTTCTTTGTTTAGCTTTTCAAGCTCTTTCTCGTCTATTTCTTTCAATCTATTCCCTCCTCCTCAACAAGGTCTTCCCGCAAGTTATAAGTATAATAGCTCCATCTTTCTTTATTGAATCCATCGTTTATACCAAAACATTCTTCAAAGTTTTCTTCAACGATCCCTGATAAAAGTAATAGTTTAACCACTGCTTTAACTTTTTCATCATTTTCTAATGGTAATCCATGATACCCCGAACCTTTTCTCCCTATTATTTTATGCTTGCCAACTGTTAAATATTCTGTTTTTATTGGTTCGTAGGAACTTAGTAGCGATTCTTCGACTGTTTGGACTGTTTGTGGTATTGTATTTTCTTTACGCATACTTTTAAGAATAAAAGTACCGACACATAAGCCAAGTATAAAAGCGAAAAACCACAGCATACATTTAAGAACTTTATCCTGTGTTGCAGCATCCCATGTTTGCTCTGTTATTTCTTTTATCGGTTCACTTTCTCCCCATTCTGGAACAATCGTTTCTTTCCAATACTCTTCAAATATCATTTTATTTCCTCCTTAAAATCATCAATAGAATACACCTTAACCCTTGGTTTCCATATTTTTAATTTACCGCCTTTTTCTTTCAATACTTTCCTCCAGCCTATAAGCATTAAGACATTCTTGGTTTTAATCCATTTAAGCGACATTGGTTCAGCTATTATCTTTTTATCATGCTCAGAGAATGCCTGCCCACACGATTGAACACCTGCAATCCTATTATCCGCCACTGCGATAATGTCTATAATCCCGAATAAATCTTTCCTGACACCTCCAGCTGGATGTTTTGGATTAGGCAACCATCTTTCGACAATCCCTGCCTCCCAGCCTTGACCTTTTAAGTATTTAAGTGTGCGTGATGTGTTGGTATTGCTCATTACTTTACCTCGTATCTAGCCTTACTCATCTCTAATTGTGTTCCTCTTCAAAGATTTCATTCTCTTCTAAACCTAAAATTCTTGCTAATTTCATAATTTTTTTATTTTTGTTCTTGATGTGAGTTAAATCATTTACTATTTGTGATAGATATCCAGGGTGTATTCCTACTTTGACCGCCAGCTCCCATTGTTTTCCAGGATATAATTTAACTTTGTCTTTAAGTTTTTGGCTCACTTTAATCATGTCTACTCACCTCCGAAAGACCTAATAATAACTTTAACCGATATAATATTTTTTTATACATAGATGGCAGCCATTATTTGTATTAAAATACAAGGCAACATCGTGGCTGCATATGTAATTCCCATCCATTTAAAAGGCAACCAAGTTGCTTCAAAGCTTAAAAAAATATGCGAATAGATAAACCATCCTGTTGATGACAAAAAAGCTACCCCTGACAACAGCCCTACAGCTATTATCCCACATATAATAATTTCCAAAATGTTTTCTGTTTTTTTACACATAACGTCTGAATTGACTTGCGTGAGTGAAGCGCAGCGTAACTCACGTCAAGTCTAATGCTTGGTTATGTGAGTTTTTGCTTTATTGTAAAATAAAACTGATTGTTTAAATCCAAACACACTACAAAAAAAGAAAATAACTCCACTTATCTTTATCCATGTTTCTGCATTACATATAGCTACGGCGGCTAAACATACGCTAAGGAGAGAGATTAACAACCATTCAATAGACGCCAACAAGACAATTGGTTGATATTGTTTTTTTTTACACATAACGTCTAAATGACCAGTAAAAATGGCCTTTAATTTTTATCTGCGTCAATTGATTTGTTAGAGATTAGTAACATCCATAATATGCTTGTAATTAATGCCCACATAACACACAAAATTTTCCACATTATTGGGATAACGTTTGGCGGGTAAATCTGTGGAAAATAAAAAAGCCTGAGCGTTAAAATTATTGCTGCTATATTTAAGAATCCAACTACTATTTTAAGATCATTTAACATAAATTCCTTACCTCTAACGTCCCTAATCACCTGTGTTTTGTGCCCTTGACAAAACATCAGGTGCATTATTTAGTTATATCTTTAATCACAGATACATTTTTTCCCCTCATGACATGGCCATGACAGCTTGCAAGGATTTTTTATTTCAACTACTGGATATTTCTTGTGCTGTTCGCTCCATTTTTTTAACCTACTTAAAGAACAAAAAATATCGCTATCAGCTCCTTTTTCTCTTAAAAAACGTGCAACATGCTCATACACTCCGTCCATAGTGTCTAAATCTAATATTTCTCCATCCTCAAAAAGCATAGCATTGCTCATGTTTCAATCCCTCTCCACCATATTGTTGACTTACACGACATGGTCATATTAATACTCTATTATTAATTCATTGTCTGTTAGGGCTTCTTTGAAACTTATCAATAAGTCAATGGCTTCAGCAACTTTTTTATTCTGTTTTGGGTCGTCCAGTAATTCATCCGGCCTAATATATCCCCCATCCGAAATATCGTACCAAAACCCATTGTTACTTCCTTGCGGTTCTACATATTTTTTAAATTTCCATTTTGTTGACATATAATGTCCTCCTTTTTATTGAATATAACTACTAGATAGACGCACTACACCTCAATATATGTTTTTCTTTTTGACGGAAGATTGAATTTTCGTGCCCAGTTTCGTACTGTAACTCTAGTACAGCCTAAAAAATCAGCAATATCTTTCACTAACATTTCAGAGGTATACAATTCAATGAATTTTTCTTTTGTAATTTTTCTCATGTTTGTCATTTTACTTTATTTATACATGTTTGTCAATCTATATTTAGAGAGGCCTTCTGGTTAACTGTATTTTTAGTTGTCTGTTTTCTTCTGTTAAATATTGTATATATTCCGCTCTTCTAACCTTATCACACATACACCCTGCACTAGTCCCTTGCTCTCCTTTTTTGGGAGGATTTACTATACAACTATGATTCCCACATCCTGTCGGTCTTCTCATGTTTTATCTCCGTCTATTGACTGGTTATAAGAGATTAAGGGCAAAAACAATATCTTTAGCCAATTCTTTACGTTTAGGGTATGTTTTTTTGCCAGAACATTTATCCATCACCCCTATCCAAAAAAATTCGTCATTAATCTTAACGCCCACCCTCTCGTAATAGCTGTCTTTCTCGTAAACCACCTTTGCCTTGTATTTTTTATGTGTGAAATTAAATTCTAAAACGTCTGCTTTTTCACCTTTTAAACACATAACTTACCTCCTTATAATAACTACAATAAAAATCCTCTTGCGTAGATACTTCTTTTACATAGCCCCCACGATATCCAGCCTCTACCTCAAATTCAACTTTTTCTCCGGGGAGTGCATGACAAACACCCCAATATGTAACTGGATGTTTTTGTTGCACCCAATGTTCACATTTTTTACATTTCATATCGTTTCTCTTATGTGTCTAACTATAAATTCACCTGTGAGGCACGAATCAGGTGGATTATTTAGTTATATGTTTGTTATTGGTTAGCCTTAAAAAATGCCCTTGTGAATCCTGTGGGCGTTACTGCCCTTCGTGCTGCTTGCTTACTACCTGTTATGTCTGATATAGACGGTAATTTACGATTGTTAATTTTACATAAAGCTTGTTCAGCTTCAGAGAGCTTTGCTGTTGATTTTTTAGGGATATTAAAATAACCCCATAAATCTGTTTTTTTAGTATACCTTTCTCCGAAATCGCATGGATCAAACGTAAAACATGGATACCCAAGAAACTGTCTTAAAAATCCTAACGGGTTTTCTAATGCCCAAAACTTTAAGCATCCATCTTTTCTATATAGGGGCAGCGCCCTACACTTCCAGATTATATTTAAACAAGCTTTGACAGTTTTCATGCCTTCGTTAAAATCCCTTTCTTTTTTAGCTCTTGTTCTAGCTAAACTAAACATAGTACATGGTGGCGCTGCGAGAATGCCATACACATTATTAGGCGGTTGATAGGTGCGAACGTCGTGTTCTGGTAGCGTAATAAGCCGAACATCATAAGCAGCTTCTCTGTATGGCTTGCTCCATGATCCAGTCCCGCCGCATAAATCAAGTATTATCTTTGCTTGCATCGTTTTCCTTCTTTTTAATTGAATATAACTATTAAATGACCTGCAAAAGAGCCTTATCCTTTTGTCTGGTCGATTGATTTGTTAGACTCCCTTTATTGCAGAAGCTATGCCCAGCCCAAAACAAAAGACAGCTGCGGCCCAATTTAAAGGACTTGTTTTAGTCTCCATAATAATAAAAGGGATATTGATTGCACACATTGCAAAAAGAATTAGAGTACGCATACATTGCCTCCTTTTTTTAATTAATGTTTTTAGAGTATAACGTCTGAGCTAAGGGGCGGATGTTTTTCCCGTCCCCTTCAGCGATTTGTTAGGCTGGTTTTAATTCTAGTGCCAAGACAGGACTTTGACCTATAATTTCAACAAAAGAAACGATACGTTCTTTTGCCAACTCATAGCATTCTTTGTACGAAACGCCTCTATTCATCCCTTCTTGTAATGCTTTATCAATTACATCATCTGCCGTAGAAACTTGCATCAATTGCTTAATCGTAAGAACTTCACGCATGTTTTTATACTTTTGTTCAAAGAAAAACAAGGCTCTATTTTCCATTTGTGCAAGATTAGCGTAATACATTTTAGCGTTTTTACTGCCCTGGTTAGTTGCATACTCAACAAATTCTTTTATTATGTCTGTCTTTTGTAAGTAAATTTGCTTGCCGTCTTTCCTGATATTTTGCCAGTCAGGCGTTCGGTTAGCTATCAAGTTTGCAATGGTTTGTCGTTGCTTAAAAAATGCGTTTGTCAGCTTTTCTTTAAACGCTACCACTGGCACTGAATTTTTCATTAAAGTAATAAGAAAAGTGGTTTGAATTTCATCAAGCTTTGCATATTCAATTGGCCTGCCACCTCTGGATACTTTTAACATTTCAAATGTCGAAAGAGTCTCTGTTTTTTGATGCCTTTTCAATAATTGCATTGTCGCTCGATGTTCAACTTTACACCCTTCTGCTACAATTAACGTAGTTGTGTATGCCTTATTTCCGTCTAGCAAAACTAATTCTTTTCCCATCTCTTCCCCCTTATTCATGTTTTAGTTTAAACATACTATAAACACAAATAAGCACAAAGGCAAGCTTTTATTTAAGGGGTAATTTTTCTTCCCCCTTAATAGTGTGTATAACGCAAAAATAACCTGCAAAAATTTGCAGTGTAATTTTTGTCTGGTTCATTGTTTAGTTAGACTTTTTTTATTAAACTTCCCCTTAAATGTTTAATCCAGTCTGTCCTTTTTGTTGCTCGGTCAACTTCTTCTTGGTTTTCTTTTGTATGATACCGAACATCACACACCGCTTCTTTTTCTTCTTTTTTTAACCAATCCTCTCCTGATAATAGCTCGGGAGCATTATTAACCCAATAAGTAGTGCCGCAATCAAACTCGATAGACTTTGTTAGCTGTTCAACCATAAAATTTTTAAATCCAATGTGGTCAGATGTTGGTGGTTTCCATTGGCCTACGTGATTCAACATATCCTTGTATTTCTTTTCCAACTCCACCTTTTCTTTTATATATTTTTTATGTGAAACAAGCTTTTTATTGTATTCGTTTTGTGCTTTTTGGCTTGATTCTTTCAGGTCTGCAAACTTTAGCCCTTTTAACCTTTTTTCTGCTTTTTCCAGCTCTTTTACGTGATAATCTGAGGGCTTAAATTCGTCTGGTATTTTAGCGTTTGCAGGATCGTCTCGCATTGTTACACATGCCCCCATCCCCCTCGCACATTGCATTACAAAATCATTGAAAGATATTCCTTCTGCTATAGATGATGTGTATCCTGTTGGCATACATTGCCTCCCTTTTTTATTAATGTTTTTAAAGCCTAACGACAAACTAAGCTACAAAAGGCGATTCTCAGCCTTTTGTTAGCTTGAGTGCCTTGTTAGGTGTTGTCTTTTTATGCACACATTTACCTTGATAACTACAATATTTTCCGCTATGCCCACATTGATAATTACAGATTCCAGGATATAGTCTACATTTTATTATCATGGTAATATCCCGTCCATTGGCATACTAATAAATAGCGCAAGGATATAAGCAACTATTAATAATCCGACACTGCTTTCAGTAGTACCATGTTTTAAACCATTGTAAAAAAAATAGCCTAAAGAAAACAGAAAAAAAACATAAGATAAAAATAAACATGCTATATAAATTTTTTTACACATAACGCCCCTAATCACCTGTGTTTTGTGTCCTTTACAAAACATCAGGTGCATTACTTTGTTAGATGATGAATTTTAATCTATCATGAGAAACTTCGACTACCCTTCCGTTTTCTTTTTCTACCGATGCGGCTATGTATGAGCCGTCCTCGTCTGTTACAGTACCAATATATAACACAGTTACTGTTTCTATTGGAGCTTTTCCTTGTCGAGAATTTTCATAAAGCAGTGCTTTCCTGTTTATCATACAACCTCCTTTAAATTCATTAAAAGTATTTTTCATTGTGTGTATTGTAGTCGTCGATTGGTTAGATGGTTTTAATAACTCATAATGTTTCCATCTAAATTTTTTTCTTGATGCCCATGATGTTTTCCCACCCATATTTATCTCATCTTCTGTTAGTCCCATAATAATACGAATATCGCCCACGCTCCAATAGCCTTCGTTTTGGAGACATTTGATTTTGTCACCAACCCTTATATTTTCTTCGCCTGTCATTCTGTTCATATTTGCTCCTTTAAAAAGTCCATCTAACGATTAAATGAGCTACCAGCACGCTACTTAGTGCTGGTTAGCTCGATTGACTTGTTATAAGATTCGTTCCACTTTACAAACTCATCATTACCCATGGCATTACAAAGAGCGTTGCAAAGGATATCCCCTCGTTCGTCCCAGCCAATCGAATCATCCATCGACACATGTTTGCGATAAGCTTTTTGACAAGCTTTCAGTAATTCAGTTCTGTCAGAAAATAACTTTACTCCGTGAGCAAAAGCGTTCATGATTTATTCCCTTATAACGCCCAAGCTAAGTTACCAGCGGCCTTATCGCTGGTTAACTTGAGCGACTGGTTATATTTTGGTTTACATTCTTTCTCTATTTCTCTTAATTCATTGTCTTGCATTATTTCTGCATAAGCTTCAAAACATTCATAGCATTCAGATTCTTCAGTAGCAAAAAAATCAAAACTTCTTTCCATTATCACAATCCTTTTCAATATAACGCCCAAGCTAAGTTACCAGCGGCCTTATCGCTGGTTAACTTGAGCGACTGGTTATATTTGTTTAATGTATTGCATCTCCGTCTCTAAATCCACCATAACATTCGCCACCGGTATTAAAACTTTTAGCAGACCCACGAGAATAAACATCATCATGCGCACTACAATATTTAATTTTTTTTCTTTTTTTAAAAACATAAACCTTAGCTCTACATTCTGGACATTTAGGAATACACTCAGGACACTCAAGATCGTATTTATAAAGTTCTGCTATCTTAATTCCACAATTAGGACATTTGAATTTTGTTTTTTTGCTATCATATTTTCCCACATTGCTCTCCTTTTAATTAATTGAGTATAACTACTAGATAGACGCAATGCGCCTTTAGCTTATCGCAGATGGAAGATGGCGAACCGTGCCTGAGTTCCTATCCCACCCACATAATTTCTTGCAACTTTTACCCCGGCTCTTAGATACGGCCTATCGTCCCGGGGCATATCTATTTCGGCCTGAGTTCCTTCATAATGATGGATGGGGACTTTATTCGACCTATGCCACAACCCTAACCTTTGAAAACTTAACAATTTTGCCATTTTATCCCCTCCAAAATCTAACTATTAGATAGACGCAATACGTTTTTATAATTTATCAACCAAAAGATTAATCATCGTCAAGATATTGGAACATTCATCATCTGTTAGATCAGTCATGTTTTTGTTGGCTACTTTTGCCTCTTTCCATGCTTTAATAATAAGCTCGCCTCCGTGTATCTCACCAGCTTCTATGACTAATTTCTGTTGCTCTGTTGCTTCAACTATAAACGGATTGGCGGCTTTCTCAGGGGCAACATCTTTAGGGTTATCTTCATAGCAGCTATTACCCTCTGCCTCAAATGTTTTTTGATCTCCGCTTAAAGCTTTTTGCATGTCTACCGACAAAATTCCCCATTTTGAAAGGAGCAATTTAATGACTGTCTTTAGTGCCATAACAGGAAAATCCGAACTCCATCGGCTAGTTTTTTTATGCCCTTGGATATCGTACTGATATGACTTACTATAAGCTTTAGCATGATTATCAACTTCATTCACTGTCATATATTTTGATTGCCTGAACCCATTTAAAAGTTCAAACCAAGCATAATACCCGATAATCTTATCTGTTTTCGCTGCGTTCCTTTGCGTTGTTTCTTTAATGTTTTTCACGAAGAGTACTTCTTTTGTGATTGGGTTGTATTCTTCAAGCTCATCTTCGTATACTTCCGCTGCATTCATCCCTCTATACTGACCTGTTCTTATCGCTAACTGAACAAACCCTTTATACATGATCTGAAACTGAGCTTTGCCACCGTAGGGAACTATTGCTGCAAACCCAAGATTCTGGTCAATAGGTAAATCTAATGCTGCGGCAACAAATGCCGCAGCCATAATACTGCCAGAGTTACATTTTTGAAGCCCTGAATTAGCGCTAACAGCACTAACAATACTTGCAGAGAATTGCCCTGCTTTTTTACCCAAGATATCGTTCATTCTTTTTTTTACTTCGTCTGAGCTTATTAAAGCTTTTATCTCCCTTATTACTACTAAATCATTCGCCATCGTTTTATCTCCTTTTAGCTTCCTTGTTAATAAAAATTAAATCTAATTCTCTTTGTCTTTTAAATCCATCAAACCAGGGCTCCCATTCACCATGTCTCTCAGACTTTTTGCAACGTATTGTAATTGTAATATTATGAGTAAAATCCTCTGGCACATATTCAAAATATACAAATTCTTTTTTTGCCATTATCGTACCCCCCCCCTGATTTTTTTCAATAAACATATAATCAGTTGTTTTGCAGCGATTATTTCTTGATCTGAGTTCTTTTCCAAGAAAGAGATCAAGCCATCTAAGCCATCAATAATTACTGTTTTTGATACGTCCATTTATTCTCCTTTTTAGAGGGCTGAATAGCCCGGTATTCTATCCTTTACAGCCCGCCCTCAAGGCATTTAGTAATCCTGCACCGCAGGAAACAAAACAGGCGCTACCAATTTTTTGGTGCTTCGACAATAATTACAATGACCGCATCGTACTGGTTCAATCTCTCCACTTTTAATTTGTTTTAGTCTTTCCGACATACACTCCACATGAAAAAGAGCATCCCTGAGTAAGATTTGAGACAGATTGAACACCTCTTTATCAGGATATTTTTCTTTCGATATTGCTGATATAAAAAAGGGGAGTTTATCTCCCGTAGCAATTTCGACCACTTTCTGATATATTGCCCCCTGTATATCGTACCCAAATGCCTCGATAAAATTGATTTTTTTTGTATGGTTGTAATTCCATTCCATGCCTGTTATACTTTTTGTAGTTTTAAAGTCTGTGATTGATACGCTAGGGTTAAAGACGTCAATCTTTATTTTCCAGACCAGACCAAAAAACTCAGCGGTAAAAATTGCCTGTTTGCCACCTGTTAATGTACGCATAAAAAAGGCGTCTTTCTCTGCACAATCAACCATTTTTCCTGCATTTTCAAACGCAGCCTTTAGCATCCCGTCTTTTTTGAATACATCAGGATTCTGATCCTTAAAGCTTGGCAGCGTTCCAGAAAAATGAGCATCTACATAGCTGCCTATCATCAGAGCAGGTGATGGCTCTTCTTTCCATTCTTCCTTAATCTTTGCCAGTGCCTTAGCTTCACACCCTAACAAGCCAGCCGCACCGTTAAAGTCCTTGAACTGCGAGGCTGAGCAATATTCTTGATTCGCTTCTAAACTGTGATAGTTTTCTTCTGTAAGTGAAAGCATTAGTCCCCTTTCTTTAAATAAATCCTCAGCGCTTCGTTGATCTGAGAAGTGAAAGATTGATAACCATCTTTTCTTCGTTTAATCAGTCTTTTTTTTAATTCTGGCTCGATAACTGCCGATACAGGGGTATTTGCGTATTCGTACACTTTGCCTTTTCTTTTAATTTTTCTAATTTTATTCACCTCCTATTCTTCTAAGAGTATACTACTTTAGAAGGCAATTTGTCAACAAAAAAATAAAGTTATTTATCTTTCTAAAAGATCACATTTTAATACTAAATTTTCTGATTGTTCACAAGCTAAAGCTATAATTCGTTTTTGGTTGCGGTTGATTGCGTGTATAGCACGCAGCATTTTCCCTGCCTCAACATCATTCGAGCCAAGCAAAGAATGTAACTTTGCGTTGTTTGGATATAGTGTTTTTACTACTGTTTTAAAACTTTCTGGATAGATAATCTTCTTATTTTTTAGTTGCATTTCTACATTTTCACGATCTATCTCAATATAATCTTTATTGTTTGGAAAACTTGTTGCTGACATTAGCACACCTCCTTAATTCTTGCTAAAAGCCAAAGAATTTGAACTTTTGAGAGCCAAGAAATCTGATATTCTGTAAGCCAACGAAGTTGAACTTTTGAAAGACCAGAAAGTTGAACTTTTGAAAGACCAGAAAGTTGAACTTTTGAAAGCCAGGAAATCTGATCTTTTGTTAGCCAACGAATTTGACTTTCTGAAAGACCAGAAAGCTGAACTTTTGAGAGATAAGAAATCTGATTTCCTGAAAGACCAGAAACTTGATCTTTTGAAAAACCAGAAATCTGAACTTTTGTGAGCCAGGAAATCTGATCTACTGAGAGATAAGAAATCTGATTTCCTGAAAGACCAGAAACTTGATCTTTTGAAAAACCAGAAATCTGAACTTTTGTGAGATGAGAAACTTGATCTTTTTTGAGCCAGGAAACTTGATCTGCTGAGAGCCAACGAACCTGATTTTCTGTAAGCCAAGAAAGCTGATATCCTGTAATCCAACGAATCTGAACTTTTGTGAGATAAGAAATCTGAGCTTTTGTGAGCCAGGAAATCTGATCTGCTGAGAGCCAAAGAACCTGATTTTCTGTGAGATAAGAAAACTGAACTTTTGTTAGCCAACGAAACTGAACTTCTGTGAGCCAACGAATTCGATTTCCTCTAATCCTAAAAATATGATCTCCTATAATCCTAGAACTCTGATCTTTTGTTGGTTCTTTCTTTTTTTTCATCTCCTCTAATAGTTTTGCTAACTCATTTAATAACATTTTTACACCTCCTTAAATTGTTGAATCTCCTGGTTTGTGTATTGTCTCAGTCTAAATTCAGTTTGTAAATATTGAGCTGCTATTACATCCCCCTTTCTAGCCTTGTCACACCAAACATTAGCCTTTTGACGTTGTTTCTCAATCCTTTTAACTGCGTTACTAAAGGCTAAATTAATGTAGCTCATTTCTGCATCATACTCATTCTCTGCAACAAATTTCGGAACATACTTAGTCGCTGAATTAGGCTTTACTTTTTTCACTTGTGTCTCCTTGGTTTAATCTGACGTTTTAAATCCAAGTTCTTTCAAAAGGCCTCTCATCTCGTAGTTTTTTCGCTCAAATGGCATTACATAAGTTCTTAGTTTGTCGTGTCTATGTGTATTACGGCTCATATACTCTCTGGCTGCTTTGAGTGTCAGAAAAAATTCCACAGGTATCCAGATGTAACCGCACCTTTTATCGTGAACACAACGCTCGGGCTCTTCTCTTTCAAAGTCTTCACCCAGGCAAACGTCTATATCTTTACAATCTTCACAATTATGCTCATACTTTATCTTACTATCGCCGAACGGGCAAGCGGGAGAATACTCCTCTGCAATCACACCAATAAAGGTTAGTTCCTGCACTTGCACGTAAAAAGGATAATCAGTAGCGCAATTGTCCTGTGCAGCGTACTCTGTTTTTAGTTCTTCGATAGTCTTAATCATTTTTTTTCACCTCCCTGAAATAATAGGTTTATACTCCTGTTCCTCTTTTTTATTTGTTTCTGGCCTGTCCCGATATTCGATCTGAGGTCCCGTTAGCTCAGTACATCCAACCAAAGAGAACAATGCGATTAACAATGTTAGAGTTTTCATTATATTATCCTTTTTTTGTACAAATTATAGTATCGCCAACTTCAATATCAAACCAGTCAGTGTCATCCTTCTTAGTAATCTTTCTTTTATACCCTGCGTTACAATTGTCATTTAACGTTTCACATGGCATGAGGTCATCAAGGGCACAACCACAACCACCATCACACAGCCCGTCAAAACCATTCTCTTTAAGATATTTTGTGACTATTTCTTTTACTGTCATTTCACCCCCTTATTGTAAAGTGCTTAGTTCATATTTTTCCCAGCGCTTGCAATGCGTGTTTTTTGATCCTAAAATTAGCTTGATTTATTTTGCAGTTGTAACCTGCCAGCTTAATTCCTCGTTCTTTGTCTATGTCTAGGATTTTTTCCCATAATATTTTAATATACGATTCTTTTCGTGCAAACGGAATAGGTGTGTTTTTAAACTCTATCTTCAATTTTTTACCTCCTTTCTATGTTAATCATGTTACCATTACCTTTTATATCTGTCAAGGGTTTATTTTTTTTATTTTTATTGACAAATAAAACCCTGTAGAGTAGAATGATAAATATGAATAAAGGAGGTGATATTGAATGCAATACAACAGCACTCACGTAGCTGGAAATTTAACACGAGATGTAGAGCTAAAGTACACAGCAAGCGGGACGGAGGTCTGTACTCTCTGCCTGGCAGTGAACAGGAAGTATAAGGATTAGTAATATACTAAATGAGGCTAAAATGAAAAGAGAACTAA
>Ga0075125_10000648_pt1 | contig 15701 bp, 20 predicted proteins | sample AntAceMetag02UKN_FD_69810 | JGI IMG/M metagenome (GOLD analysis project Ga0075125, IMG submission 69810) | Saline lake microbial communities from Ace Lake, Antarctica - Antarctic Ace Lake Metagenome 02UKN | ecosystem: Environmental > Aquatic > Non-marine Saline and Alkaline > Saline | place... | reverse complement strand
GGCTATGGGAGGGATGGCGGCCCGCCGTCCGCTATTTTCGGCACGACCAACGGAAAGTCTTGAGGAAGGTTTAAAAGAGTTGATGAGGGTTGAATGTCCTTTAAAATCAAGGGGTTACGACGGATGATGCGAGTCATACCGTCGTTTTTGTTATTAGGGTAGATGGTTAAATTATGAAAAGGGTAGTTTTGTGATTATGAGCTCGCCCTTTTTGGCACGGGTTGCGCCTGTGTTTTTGGATAGGGAGAACTTGGTCTCGATCTCTATGAAGGGGTGGGAATGGAAAATATCACGTGCCGCCGGGCAGTCGTTGATGGTGACAATCCAGTTGCCTTGTCTTTTGCTTAGGATGGTATAAAGGTGGGTAAGGTCGTCGGTGGTCCACATATCGTAGCTGGATGTCTGGCCAGCGGTATAGGGTGGATCGATGAAGAAGAGCGCCTCGGGATAATCGTATAAGGTTATGCAGCGCTCCCAGTCTAAGTTCTCGATTACAACTTTATCCAGACGGTGGGACATGTGAGATATCTTTTTCATGAGGTTTCGTTTTGAAACGCCATGCGTCCGGGCTACTGCAAAGCTGGATCCCTGTCCACTGAAGGAGAACCAGTTGCAATATAGGTACTGGGCTGCTCGTTGGATCTCGGTTGTGAAGCGCTGCATGTATTGCTGCCGGAACCGGCAGAAGGTTGACCGGCTGTTCTGAAGAAGACGGAGCTCACGCAGGATTGCGTCGGGATGCGCCTGAACCTGCCGGTAGAGGTTGATCAGGTCTCCATTTATATCGTTTATTATCTCATGCTTTGATCTGGGCCTGGCTAACATGACGGCTCCCCCACCAAAGAACGGCTCGCAGTAGCATGTGTGCGGTATCCTGGATATGATGGGAATGAGGGTTTTTAGCATGCGGGACTTGCCGCCTGGCCATTTTACTAAGGGTAGTGTTCTTTTGAATTTCGGGTCTGACATAGATTGTCTCCAATAATATAATGCCGCCGTTTTACGCTCGCCGGGTAGGCTGAACATTGGCGTTGTGTTGATGGCTGTGGAGGCCGTTATCTTGGGAGGAGTTAGAGCTCCTCTTGATCGGCCTGCCCACTTAGGCAGGCCGGGTGTGAATTAAACTGAGCGGATGCCTGAGTCTACGTAGATGGTCAGGATCTCGTTAAGAGTGTCTGAGGTCAGCTTTACGTCTGCTGAGAGTGCCCATTTCTGGGCGTTGGCTATGCACTGCTCCGGGGATTCCGAGTCTTGTATTATTTTTGATAGAGGTGCGAGCTGTCCGGTCAGGGCATCGGCCAGGGATTGAGATTTGGCTGGCGCAATGCTGTCCTGATGCGGGCGGCCGGATGCGGAGAGGGCTGCTACGCTGAAGGCGGGTATTGCGGGCTGAGAACCCTGTATGCGCCTAATCCCGAATCCGCATGATTTTGAAAGGGTTGCCAGGCCGTCGTCATCCGGTTCGAGTCCGGCTTCGTTGAGGCCTTTAAGCATATTGAGCATGGAGGCGAGTTCGGCGGCGGAGTCTGATCCAAAGAGTATGTTGGGAGGCTGGCCACGCTGGTTGTTGATCTGACAGTACTGGGTCAGGAGCTGCTCGCGGAGGGTGCGCGATAAGAGGACGGCATCCATCTTGCGCAGATCGGCGCGGACTTCGCTCTGAAATGCTGCAGTACCGGATCCCATTCCTGTTGGTTGCACGTTTGAACTGAGCGTCTGCCCGACGATGAGCTTGGATATTTCGCGGTTGCAGAGTTCGATAAAACTCTCATGGGCGTTTGAACTGTCGCCGGTTGTTGTCTGAACGACTTCAACTTCTGTGCTTTTTGAGACTACGATTGCACCGAGACGGACAGCTAATCTGAAAGCTTTCTGTAATACTTCTTTGCCTTGTTCGTCCTGGTATTTGCCTTTGAGGAAGGGAACGCCGAAGCGCTCCAGGAGGTCAGCCCACCATTGCCGGGACTGGGTACGCAGCAGCCACCAGAAGAGGAGGGCTCGCATGGGGCCGCCGTCCTGGTCGCGCATTGGGAGGATGTGTCCGCGATGTATGATATAGCGATCGGGATCCGGAAAGTGTGAGGTAGATTGGGGCTTGCCGTTTTCGTCCAGGTCGAATATGCGGAGATGACCTTTGGAATAATCAAGCAACTGATAGTGGACGGGTATGATTTTATGCAGGATAAAGCCGGTGCCGTCTATATATTTGAATTGTTTTTCCGCCACGGCGACAGGCCAGAGGGTGGAATTGAGACAGTGGCTGACAGCGTCGGTGAATTGCCCGTTGCTGATCAGCGGCTTGCAGTGGTCTTTTGCGGCTACATCGCCAGGGTTAGTTGCGTCGATCTCCTGTAGATTGATGGTATCACCCAGGACGGCTGCTTTACGCTTGATGAGATCGGACTGGATCTGATTGTCTGAGAGCATATCTCGATAGAGGGCGAATAGGTCGCGTGTGTCACCTGACTCAGCTGTGTCGAGGATGTTTATGAGGCGATTACCGGTCAGGGTTCTGGATATATTGGGCAGTTCCTGGCGGGGATCCATTACGATGATCTGGTCATCGCTATGTTTTTTTTCTGAGGTCTGTTTTTTCGGCTGTCTTTTTTTTGACATTGTTTGCTCCTTTTGGAGGGCGGACACAAGGCCCGCCCGTACGTTAAGATATGAGTTTTTGTTTTGTTGAGTTACAGCCGTCATCGCTGTGGTCCGGCCGCATTGTCATGCGGTTTTTTTTGTGGGGATCCGGGTCGGCGGCATGGCCGGTCGGGGTTGCGGTGGCTTCGATTCTGCCGACGTCGCAGATGAAGCCGTAGAGAGAATTTTTGTAACCGTCGAAGGTATCGGCATGATTACCGGAGGAATCTTCATCGTTGTCGAATCCGCCTTTGTAGCGCTTGACTAAACGGAAGTCGTCTTTACATGCTTTGTCAGGCGGGAGGGCTGCACGATAATCTTCGAGGGCGTTGACTGCGATGTTGCCCAGATATGACTTGTATGTCATGGACTCATTTTCATATTCAATGCGCTCGGAGTTTACGATGAGGATGATGGGACAAATGTACTCCAGCTCGGCTTTGGTTTCGGCACACCAGTATTTTTCGCTCGTTGCATCGAGGACTACACAGCGCGGGTGAATGGCTTCGGCGATGTCGCGGATGATGGCGCGGGCTTCTTTCGGGTCTGATCTTTTATAGCGCATCAGAATTTTAGCTACCTGAAGGCCGTCTATTTTCTGGGTAATTGCCAGTCCTGTCGGGTTTGATTTTTCTTTCGTAGTTGTGGCCGGGTCGATTCCTATGGTGGTTTCCGCGCCATCGACAAGGTTGGACTGCCAGTTGGTGGGGAGCTCATCCACATACCATTTGCAGTTATATTCCTGACCTTTGAGCTGGGCGGCGTGAAGGGCGGTGAGGCTGCAGGCGGACTTGCCGGTCATAGGCGGCTTGAGACCATAGTTGCGATCCCAGGCGTCTTTATCAACAGAGATAGAGCGGTGCTGATCAGCGGTTACCTTTTCGCCGGTGCGTGTAGAGTATAGAGGGACTCCGGCCGCGGATGCGTCCCACGCATCGACGCGGTGGACTGGCATACCGTAATCGTTTTCATACCAGTTGCCTTTGGGGTTTACATCAAATTTAAGATCTGGCGGAGCGGCTAAAAGCTCATAGGAGAAATGGGCATCGTCTTCTGGCGGGGTTGTTGACATCCAGAGATGAAAGTCGGGGTTTGATGCAATGATAGGCTCGACGGCTTCGAAGAATCCTTTGAAGTCGCGTATAAAGCCGATCTCATCAAGGATGACATAGCCGGTGAATCCTCGGGCGGTAGCGATATTCGGCGCTATGATTTTTGTGCGGGAATAGCTTGAGCGGGAGTGGTATAGCTTAACTTCAAGTTTTGATTTTTGGTAAAGCTCTGCAACGTCGGACCAGTCGAGTGTTGTCCAGTCGTCTTTTTTTTCGTCGATATGGGTGTCAACAAGAACTTCGTTGCGGGCAGAGGCGGCTCCTGTTTTTATTGAATCCACGATTGAGAGCAACATTTCGATTTCACGCTCGGACATTTCGGCTCCGAGGTTGAGAGAGCACGTGGCAAAGGTTACCAGGGTGCCGGGTGCCTGCGCCATCCAGTCGAGGCCCTGCAGGGCACAGGTGGAAGTCTTGCGAGCCTGACGGCGGTAGTATAACAGGAGCATTCGGAATGCGCTCTGCTTGCGCAGGAGATCTTTCTGATATTCGGATAATGAAAATTTAAATGCCATAGGGTGCCTTTTTACTAACGGCAATAATGCCGCTACACAGTAACTGGTTAATCTTCGTTGATTGCTTCGCGGATGAAGGAACGGAGTGCTTTGATTTTCTTTTCGTGGCTGGAATTTGACGTGGCGACGGCGACGGCTTTTTTATCCTGGAACCATTCCAGGAAAAGCTCTGCTGTCTGAACTTCAAACTTGTCGCGTGACAGATCGTACTGGCGTTCTTTGAGTTGAAGTTCTTTGGCCTGGAGTTTGACTTTGCTGGAGGCGGTGGCCTCTTTGCGCAGGGCGGTCATGGCTTTAACAAGCTCTTCGGTTGGTGTGTCGGACTCTGAGAGGGCGGTGAGGATCTGACCGGCAAGGATGTGGCAACCGACTTCGGAGGGGTTGCCTCCGGCCTCGGTGACGATGCTCTGCGAAAATTCGGTTATTTCTCTGATGTGCTTGGTGCGATCCTGATCGGTTAGCCAATGCTTGTATCCGGAGTCGCGCCAGTCTGAGAGGTTCTGGGCATTTACAGGTTTGCTCTTGGTGCGGCGCCTGAGGGCTTTGAACTCGGGCGATGTGTTGATGTGTGTCAGGAGTTCGGTGCCGGTGCGGCCGTCGCGTATGCGATGATTAAGCTCGTTGCGGAATGCGAAGGGCAGCTGCCCTATCTTTGATCTGTATGCTCTGGTGTTGCTCATGGTTGCTCCGGTTGGAGGCGCGCCAATAATGGCGCGACACAGTTACTGTTTTTCGAGGTTGTTTATGCGACCGTCATGATTGCCAAGGCGCGACTCTGTGGTCTGCTGCCAGCCGCTGAGGTTGGTGTTGATAGCATCCAGCCTGTCGGTTATCTCTTTGGTGCGCATGCGGTCGAGTTTGAAAAGCTCGCCGAAGTTTTTATCAACCAGAGCGTGTTTGGATGCGCACTGGATTTGCAACTCGGCTTTAAATAATTCCAGCGCTTTCTTCGTTGCATATTTCTGTAGCTCCTCTTTGAGCTCTTCTGCGAGAGGTTTGTTGCGTTTGAAAATTAAGACAAGCGCGCCGATCCCGGCGAAGGCGTAAAAGATTAGGTTTGTTATGTTAAAGAGGATCTGCAAGTTCGGCGTCATGTTCAGGGGGTTCCTGTTAATGGAATTTTGATGTCAGAGAGGACGGAGTTGGAGGCGGCGGTGCCGCCGAATATCATGAGGTTGATCTGTTCTGCGCACAGGATTATGGGGGCGTTGACCTGGGCATCGGCTGTTACGGTCTGGTCGGGGCTGCGGGAGGAGGGCGGACACGAGGCCCGCCCGTACAGATTGGTTGAATGTTGGCCGGCAAGGATGACGGTGGGCTGGTAGTTGGAGACCAGGGCGGACTTGACAGCGGAGCGATAGCCACTGCAGCCGGTGTTAAGAGAGAGGCAGAGAGCTGCCAGGGCTAAGAAGAATATGAACCCCAGGAGGGTCCAGAAGGAGATCTGCTGTTTGTTTTGTTTTTTCATAATGGTGCTTCTTTGTGGAGGGCGAGACAGGCCTGCGCCCCTACGCATGCCAACAATGGCATGACACGGTTACTTTTTTATGGAGGGCGGACACAAGGTGCGCCCCTACAAAAACGCCCCCTGCCAGGCCGAAGCCCGGCAAGGAGCGCGGAGCAATTATTTGAAAATCAGGTGATCACCGAAATAGGTGCCGGTGAATTCCATGACGGGCTTCTGGCTGGCAGGCATGAGGGCGGCGGCGGTATTGAACCACTGGGCATAGGTGAGGTATGGATCAAAAGCATCTATCAGGGCGGTCGTGAATACGCCGCCCTGGGAGGATCCGTATGAGTAGGAGGAATCCGAGCACCCGGCAAAGTGCAGGAGGTTTGGCTCGGCTGATCCGGATGAAGCTCTTTTGCTAATTCCGGGGGCGAAAGCCATGGGCCGCGAACTGCGGTAGTTGCTGCCACTGTGGCAGGTGTCGGATATCATTAAGATGCGCACGTCGGGGCGACGGGTGCGGATGCGGTTGAGGAGTATCCAGACCTGATCATCCAGGAGTTTGCCATCCCAGAGGCAGAGCTGTTGATCCTGCCCGGAGGGTTCGTCGCCGTTTAAGTCGCGGGTGTGGGAGCCGTGTCCGGAGATTGTGAGGAAGAGGAGTCCGTTGGGCGCGAGTCGGTTAAGGGCCTGATCTGCTGACGCTATGACGCCGGAGAGGGTGACTTGTTTGTTGTAGATTGCTGAGCAGGGATAATCGAAGCTGGTGATGAGGCATTGCATTATCCAGGCGTCGATGTCACAGCCGGGGCAATTGCCGGGCCATCCGTTATATGCGCGGGGATCCACGGCTGTTAGTCCGGCGGCGGCGGCTGATACGGGGTAGAGAGATTCGGAGCGCAAGCGCTCCTGCTGAGCTAGGTTTTTGCGACCACTAAGTGGTTGCAAACGAGAGGGTAAAAGGGTTGACCTTTGTTGATGGCGTGCGCGGATGTCGGAGCAGTTGTCGCATTCGGCTGGCACTAATGGGGTGCTGGCTGTGAGCGGGATGGGTGCGCCGCAGGTCTGGCAGGCTTCGACGTATGTGATGTTGAGGCCGTTTGTGGAGGTGTTGACGGTTACGGTATCGCCATCGTCGTTGATGTATGTGCCTGTGATGGGCGGGAGGCTTGTGGAGCATCCGGAGAGGATGCCAAGGGCTAAGCCTGCTGTGAGGGCTAGGAGGGTTGCTGCTGTTAGCTTGAGTGCTTTTTTCATGGTGTGTTTTCCTTTTTTGTTTTTTTGCTACCACTAAGTGGTGGCAAATACGAGGGTAAAAGTTGTGCGCTTTGCGGGGGTGGGTCACGTGACTCACCCCTACATGATGATATCGGCGGGGTTGCCTTTTATCTGGTAGTAGTTTTTTCCGTAGACGGGCAGTCGTATGAGATCGACGGGTGTGGATTCGGAGGGGTTGAATTCTGGGTTGAGAACCCCGCCATATTTGAGGGCTGCTGCTGCGAGCTCGGAGCAGAAGAAGGCTGAATAATCTTCGACGGCGTGGGTTACCCAGTCGCACGGGTCGAGTAGATCAAGGCCTGACTGGATGGCCTGGGGCATGTCGTACGGGCGGCCTTCGACGGACATGAGAAAGTTGATGGCTGCGGAGTAGTCGAGCTTTGCGCGGGTCTGGCGTGAGAGCGGGATCCACCAGACGTCGCCATGATAGCTGGCGAGTTTTGTTGACATGCGGTTTCGAGTTACGCCGGTTACGGGGAGGCCGGTTACGGGACAGATGTCTTCTTTGACGGATTCCATTATCTCTACGGTTGTGCTGCCGTGATGTTCGACCTGAGAGAGACAGACGATTGCGATGTGAGTGACGTTGCTGTCGGTTGCCAGTTTGATTAACCGGGAAAATCTGCTGTGGCCTGAGAAAGCAATGATGTCGCCTGGCTGCATTGCCGGGCGTACGTCTTGATATGATGCTGTTTGATACTGCATGTTGTGCTCCATCTGCTGTGTGTTAGCGATGAGGCAAATATACAGTTAATATAAGGCCGCCGCCTCCACGGGTGCGGACTATGCGGAGGAGGTTTTGGGAGATTCGGGGCGCGAGCGGTGGTGATGAGGTTGGTTTTTGAGACCACTGAGTGGTCTCAAAGGGGAGGGTGAAAAGGGAGTGGTAAAAAAGTTTTAAAATTGTGCTGTTTTTGATTTGACAGACAAAACAGATTGTGATTAAATAGGGGCATGTTAAGAGGAGATGTTCTTCTCTTAAAAAAAACGAAGGACTAAAATTATGAAGACAACATACACAGTGGAAAATACATACAGCAGCGAAACCAACGATATGACAGGCAGCAGCCACCGCTCGCCGGAAGCGGCACTAAAGGCCGCTGATAAAAGAGAGGGGTGCGGATGGATTGTCAGGGACTCAAAAGGAAATAGATGGGATTGGAACGGTGATGTTGCTTGTATTTCCGATATTAATGATTGATGTTAACAAAAAAAGGGGAGCCTGTTAGGGCTCCCCTTCTGTTTGCCACGAAGGACTAATTAAGTGGCGACAATGTTTCAATCCGCGCCGGGTTACGGCGACAAAGAAAAGGTAACAAAGTGATGGCTAAAAAGCAAGTGTGGAAAATGGCGGGGAACCAGAATGCCCGGAAGGCGGAACCCCGTTGTAAAAAGGTGACGGTGCGGTTTTCGGTCGCTGAACATGCTGAGATGGTAGCTGAGGCTGAGGTTGACGGCGTGACGCTGGGGGAATTTATAAGGGGGATGGTGCTGCCTTATTGAGGAGATTCGGGGCGCGAGCGGTGGTGCTGAGCTAGTAAAAAAAGACCGGTGGAGTTTTCCACTGGTCTTTTTTTGTTTTTGCTACCACGGAGTGGTGGCAAAGGGGAGGGTGAAAAGGGCGGCAAGAATGCCGCTCACAGTAACTATTTTATAGCGACGATGTAGAGGGTTGGGAGTTTTTCGGGGCCGGTGGGGAGGAGGACGTAGAAGGCGGTGCCGTTTTGAAATGCTGTCAGGAGCTGGGATGGGGTCGGGGCAGTTGAATCCCAGTGCATGTGCATTTCGCACGTGACGCTTGTTTTGCGGTTGTGAATTAACATTTCTGATGTGTGTCGTACTCCGGTTGGAAATAGACGGGCTCGGAATATGTCTCCGGTTTTCCTGCCCGGAATTTTTGTGACGACGGAGGGGATGGGGTTTGATGCGGGCGTTGATAAAAAAAGCATGTCGTCAAGCGTCAGCATGACTTTGTATTCGCGCTGATCCGGGACATGATCGGCGCTGACGGTTGTCGGGCCATCAGATGTGAGTATGTGTTTTTTTAGCTGCACAACACGCCCGGCTGTTATTCCATATGTGTTAATTAGCTGAGGGAGGCAGGTGACGCGGAACTGAGCGGCGGTGATGCGGACTGGGACGGGTTTGTTAAATGAGTCAATTGATTTGCGGCGCGGTGACGGGGCTGTGGTTTCAGCGGATTTTTGCGACCACACAGTGGTGGCAAAGAGGAGGGTAAAAAAGATTCGTACCGCGAGCGGTACTGCTGAGCTAGTGTTTTTTTTCATGAGGTTGCTCCTTTGCCCGTGGCAAGTGCCAGGGCTATGGCTTGTGATTGTTTGAGCTGCTCATTGAGGGCGGCGATCTGCGCGTCTTTGATGGCGCACTGGGGGCAGGAGGTGTGATAGGGCGCCATCTCCTCTTCGTGCGCCTGCTGAGCTAGGGGAGGTTCGGGGTTGTCGGGTCCCTGCTGAGCTAGGGCTTCGCGCTCCAGGGCTTCGAGCTTTAATGTATTGGCATGCCCGAAGTTGTAAGTGCCTTTGCGCACGTCTCCCAGCATCTGACGGCTTACACCCAGTCTGGCGGCCAGCTGGGACCAGTTGCATCTCAGCCGCTCTTTGAGTAAGGCTAGTCTTATATTTATCGCTTGTTCCATTGATTTCCAGGATGTGCTTGTATGTATACCGTTACATGTAACGTAAATATTAACACCGGGAATATTAAAAAAGCAAGGCAAATATACGGCAGCTTTACAGATGCAAAGTTATGTTTGCAAAAAATGTAAAGTTTTTTTGTTTTTGGACTTGTCAAATGCAAGGCAAAAGGCGTATAGTGCCAAGTAACGGTTACAAGTAACTTTGCAAACGGAGAGGTTAAGACAAGTGGAAAATGATTTGATGGAGGTGAGAACGGTGATCCCGAACATAGGGCGCGATGCTGAGAAGCTGGGCGTCAGCCGGTATCACCTGGGGGAGGTCATTCGGGGTCGAAGGACTTCTCCTGAACTGCTTGATCGATACCGCTCTATTAAGAGTGGTAAGCGGTGTCAGGTGGCGTGATTTTGCAACCACTAAGTGGATGCAAATACGAGGGTAAAAGGGGCGGCAAAAATGCCACCCCACGGTAACTAAGGAGCAAGTTATGGCAAATAAGGTAAGAGAAGAGGTGCAGGTTGCGAGTGCAGCTGCTGAGGTTGCAGAGCTGATTGAGTACCGCCGGAGTAAGAGGTGGACTAATCAGGAGCTTTATCAGGCGTATATGCTGGGTAAAATTGAGGCAGCTGAATTTTAGGAGGTTGGGATGATTGCAGGTAATGGTAAGGAGTATTTTAAGGTTCCGACTACAGGCGGAAGCTGCGCCGGGTGTGACCTGGGCAGGGATTCAAAGCTCTGTAATGAGATGAGCGTTGAGGATTGCAAGGCTGGTGTCTGGCGGGAGATGACGGGCAAGTTTGCGGTTGAGGTGCCTGATAGTGAGATAAAGAGTTTCCCGCTGAATTTAAGACCGAGGCTTGCTTGCTGGGGGTGGCGGCCATGGTAAACAGTGAACAGAGGGCGAGGGAGGCGCTGTGGTGCTGCCGTGTGGCTGCGCTCTGCGCTGTTGGGGTTCTGGTGGCAGAGCTGGTGACTTGTGTTGCCTGTTGCTGTGGCTGCGGGGCTGTTGTGAAGGATGGCGGCAAGAAGGGCGGACACAAGGCCCGCCCGTACGAGGATGGCGGGGTTGGTCCTGCGTGCCGGGTTGATGCGCGGCCGGAGGATTATCCGGATGCGTGGGTTGAGGGAGTTTGTGAGATCCGGGGCGCGAGCGCCCCTGCTGAACTAGTGAGAGATTGATTTTTTTAATGATGGGTGGGTCATGTGACCCACCCCGCACAAAGGAGTAGAGATGGATTACAAGATTTTAAGAGTTGAGAATATTGCGTTGGCCCAGATGCGGATACATCCGGATGCGCTGGCGATCGGCGCGGGTGCTGATGACCGGGGCTTTCTGGGCTGCAGCGTTGAGGATGTCGGGGTACTTGAGCCGTTGACTGTTGTCGGCGGGGATGGTGATTATCTGATTATTGATGGTGTTGGCCGCTATAAGTCAGCTGGTGATCTGGGGCTTGAGACGGTGCCTTGTCTGGTTGTTGCGTGTGATGATACTCGCGGTTTTGTGATGCACAAGAACCCGATGGGACGTAAGCGTTCGACGGGCAGCCGGTTGTTGTGCTTTGGGCTGCTGCATCAGGATGATGTGATCAAGGGGTACCTTGGGTCACGTGACCCAAGGGTATGCCAAAAGGCTGCTGAGAGTTTGAAGAGGTGGCTGCCCGGTAAGATTGCAGAGAGGCTTTTTGTTAGCCGTAAGGATGTGACGCTGGCGGCTGAGCTTCTTTTTTGCCACGTGAAAGATGTTGATCTGGACGGGGTGGAGATTGGTGATGATGACGTGCGGACTAAGCTGCGTAAGGTTTTTAACAAGGTGCTACAGGGTGAGATTCCGGTGCGGCGCTGGAAGTCGGCTTTTGCCGGGGCTGTGAATGGGACGCAGGCGGGGGCCAGCGGTAAGGATATGGCGGATTATGAGGCGGTTGTTTCGCGTGGGTTTAAGAATGTGCAGAGTGCGTGGAAGAACTGGGACAAGGTCCCGGTGGCATCGGTGCCTGAGCTGCGCAATGAGTTCCGAATTATGATTGAGGAAGCTCCCCAGTGCATGCGGTATGAGTTTGCCGATGCGATTACTACTACATGGAGCTGCTCGGAAAGGGCGGCGCTGCTGAAGAGATTGAAAGAGAGCATTACTGGCGAAAAGAAATGATGACCTGTGCTCCACGGGGTGGGCCTCGTGGGGGCATGGTGGTGAGATTCGGGGCGCGAGCGCCCCTGCTGAGCTAGATTTTGCAACCACTGAGTGGTTGCAAAGGCGAGGGTAAAAAAAGAGTAAAAAGATTGTGGATTTGATTATGAATGCAGCAGATAGAACTCGGAAGTATATGGAGGTTAAAGGGCTGATGGCCGGTGGCATGAAGGTTGTGCCGGCTTGCAGGCAGGCTGGGATCAGCCGGGCGAGCTTTGACAGATGGGGTCCGAGGTTTGATGCTGCGGGGCGGTCCGGGCTGGCGGATCTGCCGAGGAGCGGGCGGCCGGGGCTGGTTGAGCTGGAACAGGCTGAGAAGGATTATTTAAGAACGATTTATCTTAAGTGCAATCTTAATGAGGAGGCGGGCAGTTTGACGTTTGCGGCGCGATGGGCGGCTAAGAATCCTGAGAGCCCTCTTAGTGATGTGACAAGAGCGGCGATTTTGAAGGAGCGCTCAAGCAAGCATATTCTGCCGGTTGAGGTGAGAAGGGCTTGCAGGGCTAGTATGGCTGAGGTGGCAAGGTATCGGCAGGGATCGAAGGCTGGCCTGAATGACGGGATCTATACACCGGGATGGTTGCGTTTGGATGATGTTGGTAATCCGATTAAGCCGGGGTTCCGGCAGGTATGGGATGACGGTACGACTAATTTCGGGATGTGGGTTGACTGGCCCCAGGGCGGGGACGCTGCGAGTGACCGGTACGGGGTGAGGGTTGGACGGTATCAGCTGCTGGCATGTATTGATTGTGCTACGGATATGTGTGTGGGATACAACGTGGTTGTGAGGGCGAATGATGCTTACAATGCTTCTGACGTTTGCGGCTCGCTGCATCGGTTGTGGCAGCTGAACGGGTATGCTCCTGATGAGTGTGTGATGGAGGGTGGCAGCTGGCAGGCGGGCCGGACTAAGGAGTTTCTTGAGGCGGCTGGAGTGCGGATGGTGTCGGCTAAGGGTCGTCCGAATCAGAAGCTTGTTGAGAGTTGGTTTAACCGGCTGTGGAAGGCGATGAGTATTGAGTTCCCAAAGCGTAGTAATGTTGGGCGTTTTCGTGGAGAGATGGCTGAGGGCAACAAGAACTGGCTGAAATGTCGCGAGGGGGTTTCTGATCCGCGGGAGTTCTTCCCGTCGATGACTGAGTTTCTTGACGGGCTTGATAAGTGCATTGAATTTTTGAATAACGAGGTTATTGAGAGCCGGGTGTATGGAAAGAAGTGGATGCCAGGCGATGTGTATGCAGCGCAGGCGATGAAGGGGCACGCTCTTCCGGTGGGGCTGAGGCGGTTTGGTTTGCCGGTGCGTGAGGAGCGTAAGATCTGGAAGCGCGGGGTTGTGACGGTTAGTGCGATGAGTCCGGTGGGTTCTACTCATCAGTATGTTTTTACAGCGGACAGGATGTTCCGTTTTCTGAGAGCGCCGGTGATTATCAGTTTTGATCCGTATGATATTGACGCGGGGGCGATTGTTGAGCTGCGGGAGAATTGGAAGGATCACAAGAAGGGTGAGATTATTTCCGAGGCTGCTCTGTGTGTTTCCCGTGTGCCTGAGGTTATCAAGGTTGGCGATAGTTGGATTTATCAGATGCGTGATGTTCGCCACGCGGCAAGTGATTTGAAGAAGCGCAGCCGTAAGCTGATTGCCTCCCAAGTGGCAGCACATGACAAGGAGGGCGTGAAGGCGCGGTATGCCAAGCAGGAGAGCGTGCCGGGTGAGGTTGCCAAGGGGTTCTCGCTGGGTAAGGTGGCGGCTAAGGTGCCGGAGTATGTTGAGCCTGAGGCGGTTCCCACTGCTGAAGAGTGGGCTGCGATGGATGAGGGGATCGGGGTGCTGGCGTAGAGATTTGGAGACCACACAGTGGTCTCAAAGATGAGAGTAAAAGAGGGGCGGACACAAGGCCCGCCCGTACAAAATAAGGAGCAAGCGATGAGTATTAATAATGAGGAGATGCTGGTTGATCTGGCAAAGCAGGTCTTTGCCTATCAGGAGCTTAATGAGCTTAAGGTGGCGCAGATGGTGAAGGATTTTGACGGCATCGGGTCGGCAAAGACTTACCGCGATCTGCGTAATGGCAGGCTTGAGGGTTATGATGTTGACTCGTGGCTGGACAATTACCGAGTTGTTGTGGCTGAGATCGATGAGCGCGGTGCGGCTGCGGATGATGAGGTTGTTTATTCTGACCTCTCTGCTGTGGTGCGGCTGCGTAAGGCGGCGACGCGGGTGATGAAAACGAATGGAATTAACCGGGTGCTGGTTGTTCTGGGTGAGAGCGGGGCCGGTAAAAGTGAGGCGATCAAGGAGCTGCGCAGGGCTTATGGGAGCCGGGTGAAGATTGTGGAGGCTATGCAGATCTGGGACGATAAGCCTGTTAACATGCTGGGCTCTATCCTGCAAAGCTTCGGACAGGTGAGTCTGCCGGTGGGTGCGGCGGCTCGGTTTGCTGCTGTGGTAGCTTTGCTTAAAACGCGGCGAATGATTGCGATCGATGAGGCTCAGCATCTGGGGCAGGCTTGTCTTAATACGATTAAGGCGCTGGTTAATAATACGCCGGGTGAGTTTGCGCTGCTGGCAATCGATACGCTGTGGGTGAGGCTGGAGAGTGCTGCCTACCAGGAGGCGCGTCAGCTGACTACTAACCGGCTGGCTGAGATGGTTAAGCTTGCTCCTACTGTTGATGATGTGTGCGTGTTTATCAATCATCGGTTTCCGGGGGTTGAACGCAAGCTGCGTGTGCAGATGGGTGGGGTTGTTCTGGCTGCGGCTAAGAGCAATGGCAATATGAGCTTTGTGCGCGATGTGTGCGATGCGGTGAGTGACATGCTGCTGGGTGACGCCGGGGAAGTGCTGACTTTTGAGACGGTGATTGCGGCGGTTGAGAAGGTTGGTCTTAAGCGCAAGTCGTAGGTGGTTGACGGGCGGCAAGAATGCCGCCCCACGGTAACAAAGGAAGAGGTGATATTACTAAGAGGGATTGACTCAGTGCTCCACGGGGATGAACCCCGTGAGGGCAAAAAAAGGAAGAGGTTTTTTATGATGATGACTAAAGAGGTTGGTGGTAAAAAGGTCAAAATGATCAGCGACAGCACGGGTTATTTTGTGCCTGTTAAAAACGTTGACAAGATTGATCTGCTGGTTGACCAGAAGGTGCGCAAGGTTGTCAAGGCGTTCAAAGGTGAACGGTTGCGGCTTGATGCGCTTATGTCGTTTGTGCTTGATGTGGTTGCTGTGCTGATCAAGGCGCGGGGCTATGGTGTGGCGGATCGCGGCAATGTCTCATTTATGACTTATGACAATCTGATGCGCTTTGAAATTGTTACACGCTATAAGCTGGAGCTTAATGAGAAAGCCAAGGAGGCCAAGCAAATGATGCTTACGTTTGCAACTTCGGGGCTGGAGGAGATCAAGGACTTTCCGAGTAAGCAGGCTTTATTTGCTTTTATCGAGGATGTGTTTACTCCGTCTAAAAACGGCTGCATCCGTCCGGCTATGGTTGCGCGTTTGCTGGGTTATAAAATTGTGGCAAAGGAGTGGCAGGATGCGTGTGCGGTTTTGAGAACCGCCATGGTTACGCACCGGGCAAAGAGCTATGTGAATGTATCTGAACGTATCGGTTATCAGAGCGACTGGGTTACGATCAGAATTGATCTGGCTGATTGCTGGCCGGAGGGGTTTGATGTTAACAAGAATTTCGCAGTAAACGACAAAACAAAAATAAGGAGATGATATGCCAGTTATCTGGAAGAATGGGATGACGGGAGTGAGAGCTCCTGTTAAGAAGAAGGCACCGGGCGATATGACGGTGAAGGAACTGAAGGCTGAGCTTGATGTGCGCAAGGTTGGTTACATTGCTTCGGCCAAGAAGGCGGAGCTGC
>Ga0075125_10000646_pt1 | contig 15766 bp, 9 predicted proteins | sample AntAceMetag02UKN_FD_69810 | JGI IMG/M metagenome (GOLD analysis project Ga0075125, IMG submission 69810) | Saline lake microbial communities from Ace Lake, Antarctica - Antarctic Ace Lake Metagenome 02UKN | ecosystem: Environmental > Aquatic > Non-marine Saline and Alkaline > Saline | place... | reverse complement strand
AACTTTACATTGTAGGCAAGTTTCTTGCAGATAGGACAGACAGCTACATAGCCATCTCCAAACTTTATTAGTTTTGCCTTAATTTCCTTTCCGCAAGACATACATTTAAGCCTAATCTTGATAGACATAACTAACTTTCCTTTCATAGTTATCACCCCCTATTTAATTTTTAATTTACTTCTTATAATTCTCTTTAGGAGATAGGCAAGGTTACGAGCCTTGAGGAGATGCGATAGCTGTCGCCAGTTAATCCATCTCACCTTCCCCCTAAAAAGAACTATTTCCTCCCTCAAAGTAAGGCTGGTTAGGATTTGCACCTAACATAACACTTTCCCAGCCATCAGCTTATTGTGTTTCCTGCCGATATAGGACTCCACGAGGTCTTGGCGCATACGCTCAATTACCCGTTGGGCTTCCTCACTGGATAGCGTCTACCTATTCCGCCACAGCCCTACTTTCAAAGAACAAATTATTCTCCTTTAAGCCATTCCTTAATCATATTAGTCGCCATAGGGATTACCCATGCAAAAAAACTAACCAACAATGGGTTGGCTACTTCTATTTGTCCGATTGAATTTAAAATATATAGACCAAATGCACCTGTAGCAGAAATCAATCCTCCTTTTAATATCTTAATCATCGTCTCTTTATCAAAACTTCTTTTTAATTGCATATTTTTGTGTTAATTATGTAAGACGACCTTTTATATTTCACCCTGCCCTCACAGATGCCCTTCTGTCAAAGAGAGCAGGGAACAACTCACCCAGTATTAAACCGCTGGTACGTTTGGAGAATATGGCGTATCCCCGCTAAGAGTAGTTGCCTTATCATTCCGAGTTGAAGAATAATAAGATAGTCACTTAGCAATTAAAAATCAAAGACATTCAATTTGTTTAACCAACCTGTTAATTTAATAAATTCAGTATAATTCTTAACCTCAACCACGCGATCTGTCTGTGGTTCAAGAAACCATAGTTTTATTATACCATTTTCATCAGCAAAGAAAACATTAGCTCTATGGAAATCTAAATGTTCTCCTGTGTCGGTATCGAATAATTCAATGTGTTTACACAATGCAACAGCAGTCACACCATATCTTTCTTGCATATGAGACTTGAATCTAAATGCGAAATCATCACAATCGTTCCAGTCCTTTTCATACTGTGCTCTGTCAGTCCAATCATGCTCGATAATATCTCTCATCTCTTCAATGCTTACAAAATAATAATTAGGATCAGCAAAAAGTACATTCTTAAGAGGCGTTTGTTTATTAAGCAAAATACCTCTAAGATATGTTCGAGTAGTCTTGTTGACTTTTAAATGAAACGCTCTCTTTAAAAACGCAGTACCATTCTTAATAAGATTGAGACCTAATATTTTGTACATCGATATCATTTTATGTGTTTGCTTTGTCATATATTTAATGTTATAAATCTTTTTAATTGATTAAAAAAATATAATACCTAAACCTGCGAGAATTACAGACGAGATGACTAACCACATAAGTTTGTTGACTAACATCTCTACGTCCTTACAGGCATATCTTTTTTCTGTTTCTTTAAAAATCTCTTCTACCAATTCCTTGTTGGCTAACTTCATGCCTTCTATTGTAGGCATAAGATCTAATCGTTCTTTGATACCTTTAATGTCTTGTTTCATTATTATTATTTCATCTTTTAATGTGTTTTGCATGTAACTTTATTTTAACTTCATTGAAGGAACATTCATATCCATGTCTTTCATATTCATTGAAGGTAAATCATTCATCGAAGGCATCTTAAACTGGTCAGAATCGAATACTCCCGAAGGAATCCCTCCTCCCGTTGTTTGTGTTGATCGACCTAAACTATAAGGAGTAAACAACATTTCAATTGGTTCTCCTCTTCTAATCGCTTTCTCTGCCTGAATAGCATACGGCGTAGGTAATCCTGTTAATTGTCCACCCACCTTTGCATAATATTCTACAGCAGAAATTACATCATCAATATCTACTATTTTATACGGATCTTTACCTTCTTTAACTAATTTAACCGATTTTGTAATCGCAATCTGAAGATCATGCAATGTTGAAAACACAGGACTAATTTGTGCATCAAATGTTTCTCCCGACAACCATCCATAACCTGTTCTTATCAATTGTCCTGCCACTAATATATCATTCAATGGTCCTAATACTATCGCTCTTGCCATGTGTTTTTTATCAACTCTAAAAGCATCCGCTATAAACTGAAATAACACAGGTAACATTACCCATGCTAAAAAAATATTAGATAATCCTTTTGCCACCGATTGTCGACCAAACTTAATATTTCTAGCATTGTTCGCTATTATTCTAAAATACTTATTCGGTTGATTCTGAAACATTGTCAATAGTTTCATAAATGAACCACCTCTTTGTAATGAAGACATTGTTTCTAAATCGAAAGTAGGCTGCGTTCGTTTTGTAGTGGCCTCTGCAGCTCGTATAGCAGCGTCTGTGCTACTTCCCTTATTAAGTTCAGATCTATATTTTGCCCAACTACCTTGTGAAACAGCAAACTTATCTCCTGATTTAATCAACAGCATGAACCAATCTGAAAAGCTCCCGGTTTTCGTTATTGTTTTTGATACAGATTTCTGCATTGCAAATTTAATATCTCTTTCAAAACCTACTGAAAAACGTTTTCTTAAAAATGGAGAAGCATCAACCATAGTATGATAATTTTTTAATGGATGTTTCCAAAAATCAAGTATTCCTCCTATAAAATCTTTAAATGACATTTCAGTCGAATACGCCCATACAGAAGGCATTTGTTTTAAAGCAATTGCAGGTTTTATTCCTAATACTGCTTTTGTAAAATTCTTTCTTAATATGTCACATCCTTTGTTTATTAACATTCGATCTATGCTATCTCTTGCCATATCTGTTAAATAATTATCTATTGTTCTTAACATGTCGGAACCATGATATTGTCTTATTGCTGTTCTAATTTCGTCATCACCAAAGATTCGTCTCATATCTCTCATTGATGCGGTCCAAGCTTTGAAATGTTCCATTCTAAATACATGATTTATCAATGTTCCTGTGGCATCACTAAACTTTAAAGGCGCCGTAGTTTTTGTTCTTGATTTTAAACTTCCATTAATAGTTGACGCATATTGTGATGCCTCTCTGGCCAATAATACGTTTTCTGCTACGGTAGATTCAATATCCCTGCTTATAGGACTATAATTAAGATTATGAGGTAGGTCAACTCCATAATATTCTCTGTAAACATCATTGACAGTATCATAATACGTTTGATAGAATTCCATATGATAATCTGCCCATGACTTTTCTTTGTCAGTTAATGAATCATTAACAGCATCCATCATTTCATCAGTCCATTTCATAGTATTTCTAAATGTGTTATCTAATGTAATATCCTGTAATTCTTGATATTTTTTCATTAATTGTTCTTTGGTCAATTTCAAATGTACAGACACACCGTCTGTGTTTTTGAATGTTCCTATATCAACATCCTGTCCTTTCAAACTATTTAAAAATGCATTCAACTCTTGTTTTTTTTCTATACCAAAGATTTCTTTAACTTTTCGTTGTATATGTTTTAAGTATTTTTCCTCACCTTCATCTTGACTTCTTCTTGATTCATGTATTTCGCCAGCAAACTTACTTAAATCACTTTCAAACTGTTTTGATTTTGAATCAAATTTACTTAACTTATCCATTATGTCGTCCCAACCATATTGCCAATTTAAAATCTTTTCAACTGACGTGCCTATTTTTCCTTGTCTAAGTTCTAAATCTTTTGTAGGAATAGATGCGACCCCTTCACGTATTCCTTGATTACCTGTAAGAATATCAACAAGACGTTCTTTAATTCTTTGAATTCTTGTATTTTCATTAAACGCCTGCAATTCTCTAATAGTTTTACCGTTATCTTTTATAGAACGAATGGTATCTAACACATCATATAATTCATCAGAGGTCATTCCTTGAATACCTAATAAGCTTAATATTTCGTTATTTGATCTCATATCATCATACGAAAGTTTACCTTCTTGATATTTCGAAATATTATCTATCATTTTATCTCGTGCATCATCTTTGTCAGCAAATATATTAGCTTTAATTGTATCTAATGTTCGTTGAACATCAGCTGTGTATTTGCCTTTTAATATACCTGAATCAACCTTTGCTTTTGTTGATTTTAATTCCTTTTCAATCTTACTTCTTAATATTTTTTGTCTAGTCTCTTCTGCATATTTGTCAACAAGATTAATCGCATACATTAATTGTCTATCATTTTTAACCTGTTTAACCTGAGCAATTAATTTACCTCTAACAAACAATGGAAGTTTATGTCTAATGTAATCAACAAGAATTTGTTTCGTTTGTTGTATTGTAGTGTCTTTAAGTCTATACGATTTTTTAATTTTTTGTATGTGTATCTTAGCTGTCTTTACTCCCCATTTAGCACCTCTTGTTTCTGCTCTTAAACGAGCTCTCAATAGTAATGAATCTGTGGTTACTATTTCTTTAGGAGACGCATGTATTCCTAAGTGAACAAGAGATGGTCCACGTTTATATGCAGGAGGACCTCTTTTCTCAATCCTTGTTTCTTCTTTCGCTTGTCCTGATTCTATTATATCAAAGAATTTTCTTGTAATAGTTCTATTATCTCCAGTAAATATTTTTTTAAGTGTTTCCCAGATAATATCAAAGAATTGTTTTATTTTCCCTGTTAATGTTGTCGGTTTATTAGCCAATCTCATTTGAAAATGTAACTCACCATCTTCTGCTAATCTTTCCATCAATCTTCTTGGAATAGTCATTTCCTCATACAAATCTTTAGGAGTGTTTAAATCAGAATACGCCGCCAGTATTTCATTATCTAACTTGGCCTTAGTAATTCCTTGACTTGTGAATAGTTTTATGTTGTCAACATTTTTATGAATAGTGTGTATGATTTCATGTTCACCAGCAAATTCAGGAACCATTTCAGTAAACGATAATTTATTACCAAATGATCTCGCAAGTGCTTGTCCACCATCACCAGTAAGAATTGTTTTAACCAACTCTGTTTCCATATTAGTTAATTTCAATCTATCAATTATTTCTAAAGCATTATTTATTGCCTCCTTGCCGCTTATCATTTTACCAATATATTCTCCTTTTTTGAAAGCGATAACTGCTTCTTTATCTTTTTCTGTTATGTGTGTTTCGAACCAAGTAATGCCTTGTTCATCCGTGACTAGTTTAAGATCGGGTCTTATTTTTCTTAAAAAATTAGGAATATCAACTTCATAGAATTTATAAATAGGATGATTTTTATTCACATGAGATGATACGTTAAAGGTTTCGCTTCTGTTTTCTATCATTTCATCGAGTTGTTGTGCGATAGTCCAATCTTTTTCTGTCATTGAATCTCTAATATGCGAATCAACAGTATCTTTGTTAAAATAATATGTCTGTCCTTGATATACTGTCTTTATAATTTTGACACCAGCATTAAACTTGTTATCTTTAAATAATCCAACATTTTCTAGAAAAGATTCTTTATATGTAACAGGCATTGCTTTAAATTGTCCGTTACGCATAACCAGTGTAACTATCCATTTTTGTATTGCATTTCCTGTTCCTTGACGAATTATCATACCTTGCTTTAAATATGCTTGAGTCAACTGATCACCTTGCACAGTAGGACGATCAGTCATAACTTCAAACCACTCGTTTCCTCCTTCTTCTCCATATCCTTCGATATTCATAGCAGTCGCTCCTGTAGGAAATCTTAATATGTCTTTGTCATCATCGGCTGCGAGTTTTATTTCTTCCCTAATTAATCGTTGATACCAAATCTTGAAATACACCATCAGCTTATCATAGTCATCATTCATTTTAACAAATTCTTTTATATGACTAAGCGGAATATCTCTTCCTCTTAATGTAATTCCAGCATTAATATGTTCTGTGGTCTCTTTTATCGCCTTTCTAAATATAGGTAAATCAGAAGTGTACAATCCATATCTATATTTTGCTTTGTCATAGTACACTTTATCTTGAAAAAAATCACTTTGTATTTCTACTAGTCTACGAATTTTTCCCTGTAAATAAAATCTCTTATCTTTTAATGTCATCGCTTTTCTATCCTCAACAGATAAACTTTTATCTTTCAGGGCTTCAGACATAGTATATGCTTTAGTATCTACCATGTCTTCTTTTCTTACATGACCGAAATAACCAGGGAAATCATGTTGACTATAATGTTTACCTCCTGCATCATTTAACGCAGGACTTTGATAAATGGTTTCACTATATTTCGACACAAATCCTCTTTTGCTTCCTTTTACAGTATATGGAAATTCAAATCGTTTAATTGGTGGTATCCCATGTTCGAGGTCCTCTTTTATCTCGGGTGTCATATCGGCAGGACTTACGTATCCACCTTTGTGCCCCCATCTATCCTGTCTAGATAACGGTAATAATTGTAACTTAACCTTATCAGCAAACTCTTTAACAGGTACTCTTTCCACACTTTTGTATTCTTCCAGTACAGTATCGAAAGCTAGTTTTTCACCAGGTTTAACGCCTTCTCTTTTAAGAGCATCAATAATAAACTGTTTATTAACAGTCGTTTTTCCTTTTAATAAATTAAGGACATTGGTCGTCAACTCAGAATAACCTTCAAAGATTTCTATTGTTTTATAACTTGGTGTGTCAATCGACGCTGCTATCTTTTTAAACTCTTCTTGTAGTTTTTCTAATCTTATCATAGCGTCTTCATTTGAAATGACATTATTTTTCATATCAGACATAAGCGCTATTGTTTCTGCCTGTATTTCTCCTTGTCTGTCTGTAAAATTCTCTTGAGCACTTATCTCTGTTTCTTGCGTAGGTATGTTAAACTTGTTATAAATATCTGTTAATTGTTTTCTAGTTAATAAATTACTTTTATCAAAAATAACTGTTCCAGTAAACCTGTCTTGACTTCTGACCCCATCGTAACCTGCTTCTTTAACATAATTCGTTAATATTTTAGATGCAAGAGAACCTGACGCAGGACTCTCCCAAGGTTTAAATCCTAAATCTCCTTTTATTTTACTAAACTCTGGTCCTCCTTCACTCATTATCTTTAAATCTCCTTTTAATCCGTATCGTATTATCTTTGGTTTTTTAACACCTGAAATCTTAGCAAAAGCAACCACAACATCTTTGTCAGTAGTAATGTAAGAACCTTCACCTAATTTAGCGACACCAACCTTAAGACCTTCTGCTCTATAGTATACTAATGTCGATTTTAAAAATGATTCTAAACTTAATGCATTTTGTGCTTGAAGTTCTAACGAATCTAGTTTAACTTCTTTTTTTAAAAAATCTTTTTCAGAAAAAACAACATCATATGGTCCTGCTGTTTTCTTTCTTTTAACTGCATCTTTAACGTTCCAAGGAATGGCTTGAACCTCAACTATGACTTTGTTGCCTTTGAGAGATTTTAAATATTCTTCAGCTTCTTCTCTCGTCCTCCATGCATAAAAACCTTTATCCTTTGGAAGTGTAGGAACGCCTGTTTTATTTATTTCTTTCGCAGCTTCAGGAGTTGTCACATGATATAATGTCTTATACTGAGTTACATCTGTTTCTTTTAATCGTTTATCATTTAAAAATAATTCATCCGGTCTTATGTCTCTAAAGAACATTATGTCAGCATCAGCAAAATTAGTTAACCCATCTATGCCTTCTTTTCTAAATTGAGCAATAATAGGTTTCATGTTTTTGTTCTCTTCACCCGCAGTATTGATTATATTCCACGCTTTTAAACCTTCAGGAGTTTTTGTATTTAAAATATTCATTTCTGAAGTATCTATTTTAAATATATTTTTTCCAAAGTTTTTAGCATAATCTGCTTTGAATGTTGAAAAGATTCCAGGGTATTGTGAACCTGCAATGGTTACTTCTCCTATTTTATCTACTTTTAAACCTTCTTTCGTTATCGTAGCAATATCAACATTCGTTCCGTGATAAACAGGTTGTTCTTCCGATGGTATAACTTCTTTTGAAGGTTCACTGACGTCTTTGATTGTCATTCCTATCGGAATCTCTATTCTAGGAAAACCCACGGACTGCAACGCTTTTAATACCGCGTCCCATATAGGAGTACCCGCCAATACTTCAGACTTAACAATAGGTAATATTTTATCTGCCATAACCACCTGATCAGTTTGTGATAAAAATTGTAAACCTTTAGGTATTTGAAGTTTTATTCTTTCAACTATTGCAGGTGGCATTTTTTGTAATCCTCCTAATTTTTCTATCAAACTTACAATTTTTTCTGCTTCCTTTTCAGGTAATCCAGTTGATACCACTGCCTGACGATGTAAAAAAACATCAAGTTTTTGTTGTTTTAATCTACGAACAACACCTTTTGCGTTAATAGCATTAAACACCATTCCTAAAATAGTATTGGTCGCGATATTAGGAATATCTTGTGCTGTTATTTTGCCTTCTTTTAAATATGCTTCCACGGCTGCCCAACTTCCTCTAGCCGCTCCTCCTAACAAAATATTAACACTTTTAGATTCAAATACATTTGTTCCTGCGATTAATGCACCGAACAAGGCATTTTTACCTGTCTCAGATGATAACTTTACAGGATCAAATTCTCCTTGTTCAAATTGTGTTGTCGCTTCATCTAGTAAACCTCTCATACCCCAAGTGACTGCTCCATGCAATGCTTTAGGAAGGTATGCTGTTAATGTAGGATGTGCGGCCTGAAACAATGAAGGAAGTTTAACATAATTTTTTACGCCACCTGTCAACGTTGATATCGCAACTAAATTATAAATATCTCCCATTAATCCTCCTATCACAGCATTCACAGGAGCTCTTTCCGCTATTTCTTCATATGTTACTGCAAGATCATGACCTACAATCTTTTCTGCTATCGCTAATGGAATTCTTGTAGGATATGCTTTTCGTACAAAAGGACCCCATAAATTTTCATATTCTTCAATATATTTCATTGCTGTTTCCGGTTGTTCTTCAATGAATTTGTCTCTAATTACAGGAGTAGATAGAATTCCTAACCATTTCGCAGCTTCAAAGGTTTCTCCAGGTGCTCTTCTTAAAATCTCTCCTAAAATAGGTTTTTCTCCAAGTTTGAAATAATCTTGTGTTGTTGTCTTTGTTGTTGATGGGGTATCGATCTTTAATTCCTTTGCAGATATAAAATCGTTAAAATCTATTGTTTTTTGTTTAGCTTCCTCAAATAATAATTTTGTATCGTTCTCTTTCCTAACCATTTCCTTTGATTCATAAGCTCCCATTTTAAAATCTAACAGTTTCTTATTTTCTATTTTAAATAAGTAATCGCCCGTCAATGGTTTTAAAAACGATGGTGATTTAATATTGCCTAGATTGAATGCCATATGTTGGTTTAGTTTAATCTCAGATGACGCTAGATGATGCGTGAATGTGTTTCTATGAAAAGATGATATATTACTTTACAAACGGTACACGGCTCCACACCTCATCTTTTAACCAGTTCCATAATCCTCCTGATTCTTTTGTAGGTTCAGCATATAATTGATCTAACGACCGAATGACTACTGAAGGTAAAGTTTCATCAACAGCTATTTTATTTTCCGCTCTAAATTGTCTTTCACAATCTTCTCGTGTCCAATCTTTATCTTTAAATTGTTGAAAGAATGTCACATAAGCATCTATTCCAGGAACGCTACCTTCTCCATCACCAGAACTTGTTTTAACTGCTCCCGTAGGAATTGTTGATATTAACTTTGGATTACCATTGTTATAGCTAAAGAATGATGCAACATATTGTCCATCAGAGTTCACCCCAGTTGATACATAATCAATATCAGAATTGAAATCGCTATTCATTAATGATTTAACCACCCCTGAAGGTATGCCTGCCTTAAGTTCTAACGAAGTGATCTGTGATTTCATATCGTCCTCTAAACCTGACCAAGACGTACCTTGTGATGATGCTAAATTGGTTAATATAGTAAGATTAGCTCTTGCATCATCGGTTGCTGCAGTGGCTTCTTGTTGTGCCTTATCTGTTCGACCTTCAATAATATTAAGTAAGTTTACGGATTGAGTGAATGCTGTGTTGTATGCATTTGAAGCAGCAGCATAATCCATTTGCTTTAGATTCATTATGTTATTAATAAGATTCGCTTTAGTGTTATATTCATCTACAAGAGCCGCTTTTCTTCTGGTTAATTCATCCATATCTTCTTGACCTTGTCTATTCAATTCTCTTTGAGCAATACTAACGTTTTCCATAGACATTATCTTTCCTTCAATGTCATATAATCCTTGTCTTAACGACTCTTCTTTATCTGCCATTAACTTATTAATGTTGTTTAATTGTGTATCAATAGCATCCATTCCATGTTCATCCCTTAAAGCATCAAAATCACTTTCGTATGTAGGAAGTCCTGGTCGTTTTGTCATTGTGCCCGTATCCATATCGTAATCGAAACCTAAATTAGATAAATCTGATTTTAATTGCGCAATTTGACCTGCATTTGTTAGTTTAGTTATATCAGCAGCATCCTTATCTGCTAATTCTTTATTCTTTTCATCTTCCTGTTGTTTTTTATCGTCTTCTGCTGAACGTGCATCACCTGAATCACCTAATAAATCATTCGTGTCATCTTCAAGAATTTCATCGCCTTCCCATATAGTGTTTCCTTGAGAATCGACACCTCTCCAACCTAGAGGAGAATATCGTTCCTTTTCACCTGTTTGAGGATTAATTCTTTCGCTACCTTCATCTGGTGTGTCTGTTAAAGCATTAGATGTCGCGGATGATTCATTCTTTCCTAACACCTTGACATCATACCATTCCTGAGAAGGATATAGTTTCCCATCAATTCTTACCGATTTTCCTATAGCAGCATCTCCTGTAGGTATGACTATACCTGATGATTCTGATTTTACAGAAGCTGGTTGAGGATTAGGAATTGACACAGGCGTTGAAGATGGCGTAGTTGTCGAAGCATACGAAGGGTTGACAGGTTGTCCTGTCGCCTTGTAATCTTCAAAGGTTTGTCCTGATGACCACTGTCCTCCAGGTTTTACCCAATCGGGTCTTACTGTTCTTGACATATGTTTTTATTTACGTTAATTTTTATTTTCATTATTTTATTTATTGTTTATATATTGTTTAACGCAACAGCATAAACTGTTCCACCAACTCTGACTCTTATTTCTTGCGTTCCACCAGAATCATAATAAGCCATTTGTCCATTAGAATCCGGGTTTGAGGTAACTGCTTTTAATCCTAAGGTATTAACATCTGATATATTATGGTTGTTTAATTGTAATCCTCCGGGAAGATCGCTTCCTGTTACTCCACTTCTGGCATCAGAGTCTGTATATTTATGATGATGAGCTGCAACATCGGCATCGTGATCATAAGCCCAATTGGAGCTGATTCCATAAGCACTTCCATTAGATGCTGAATCTACAATAACAGCATCACCTCCTCCATATATATGTCTTGAATGATGAGAAGCTATATTTACTCCATCAACATTTCCATCAATGACTATACTCCCTGAAAGATAAAGATTATTAAATTTATTACCAGCAGCACCTAAACTTGCACTTGCAGATGAATAAGGTGCAATATAACCAGTAGCATCTTTCGGTTGATAAAACACTAAGCCACAAGTTCTTGTTCCAGTTCCAACATTTGTTGCACAAAGATACATTGTTAAATCGTCCGAAAGTATGTGGTCAACTTCCATATCAAGTGTACAAACTTGATTATTACTTCCAATATCAAGCCCAGCATCACCCGGAATATGAAAATATCCACTATCAGTAACATAAGCTTGAATAGCTCCACCTGCACTAAATCCTATCGTTCCTCCAGCTGGAACATTTAACCAAAGGTTTGGATTTGTTCCATCAGCAGTAATAAATAATCCCGGATCTCCATCAGAAACATATCCATAAATTTGTCCACAAAGAGTGTTGTCTGTATTATAAAAATTAGCAAGAGAAGAAGTAAGTTCAATTCTTTGATAATGATCTGCAGTTCCAGTATCAGTTTTAAATCCAACTCCAGTTATAGTTCCTCCAGCAGTTATATCATCAGCAGTTATATTCCCTCTAACTAATAATACTCCTGTACTTTGATTCCAACTTAATCCTTTGTTTCCACCAGCAGCATCTCCTAAAAGCATATTTCCTGAACTATCTATATATGTAGTCCATGCACCACCTGTATAATAACCCATATATGTAGCACCTAAAAATAAACCACTTCCAGATGGCGCTCCTAATGTACTTGGTATGTTATCAAGATCAGATGACCAGTCAGCACCTAATGTGGCATTATCTTCAGGTTTCTTTCCATCGTCATCTACTACTTCACTCCAATTAGCGATTACAGAAATACTTCCTTTAACATAAAGAACACCAGCAGAATTATCCCATAAAATACCATTATCATTAGCATAATCTCCAAAAGTTACATCACCAGTGTTTGCACCATCAATCTCAATTTTAAAAGTTTCTAAACCCGCAGCATTGTATACAACTAAGCCTATTGTCGGATCCCATTCAGGAAACATCTCTAATCTTGCGCCGTCTGAAGAAGTTCTAAAAGAACTGCCTTCAATCATTCCACCAAAGATGTTTGAACCATATATAGATCCGCCATCTGTAGATACGAATATGCTATCTAATGTTTCTATCGGGATTAAGTTTTCTTGAAATAATTCACTCATGTTTAAAAATCGTAATATATTTCTTGTAACATCAATGCCTGACTTGGATTATCAAACATATATGTTTTTAATTTTTTATCGTAAGCGATCTCATGTCTTGTTGCTTCGGTAGTGTTTCCTGAGTGTTGTTCTATGTATTGAGCAACCTTTTCTTCTATTAAACCAATTTCATCTGTTTCAACGTTAATATAATCGGTGGTGGCTGTCGCATCTTCTAAATACGTCCCACCACTTGATTGCCAGAAATATCTTGAATAATACACTGTGTTATAATGATTTCCTATCTTTAAAACTAAATTATCAAACCTATAATCTGTTTCTGATGTTTTACCAGAATCCTTAGTCATATAAATCGCAGCATAATCACAACCATCTTTATCTACCGTGCCTGTTTCTGTTGCATTAGTAAAACTAAATCTTAATAAGTTCCATCCATTATAGAATGCATTACCTTCATTATTCGTTGTGATAGTAATAGAATAATATGCCGCCGAACTACTTCCTATTCTTAAAATAAAATTGGTTAAATCAGTTGTACTTGTAACATATACCCATACAAAAGCGTATCCTAAACTTGCATAAGGAGATATATCGAATGTTGCTATTGAATCATTATAAATCCCAGCCGTTGTTCCACCAGCAGCTGAAATGTCCCAATTAATAGAACCACTACCTGTGACATAATTAGTCACGTCTGTTGTTAAGTTAGTTCCATCTCCATATAATAACCAATCTCCTACTGCGTTTAAAGAACCTATTGTTATGCTGGTGTCATCTATCGGGTGAGATAATAAAAGTTTATTTGTTAAATCATCTCTTGATATAGCAACAAAATAATTGTCTTTTCTAATTTCTTTTCGTCTATCAAATTCCTCTTGAGTAACAAGTATCCAATGATCAAATCGAGTTCTGTTACGTTGAGGTTGAACATCTATTATTTTATTTCCTTTTAAATCGGAAGGACAGGTATAATGATACACATCATCGAAAAGATTAGGACTTAAAGCAACACTTCTTTTAGATGATCGTAAATCTACATCTGCTAAAATATCTCTTACAGCTCTGTTGGCTATTGCAAGAAACTCAGTAGCAGTGTATTTCTCTTGAACCATATAACTTACTGCTGTATTTAATTCTGCTTGTGTAAATGAAGGCATATGTTTATATTATTTATTCGTAATGTCCTTTCATAAAGATAGATCTTATTTTTACAGGGTTAGTGGCACTTCCATTAGCCCATGAAATGTCGAATCTAAAATCGTTTAATTTATAACTTTTATTTAAAATCTTGTATCTTGTATATTTATCTGATGTGTATGCGATTTGTGTAAGTGCTTGAGTAGATTGTTCTTTATTATATGTAATTGTAAAATCACATTTCGCACCGGTTTTCATTTCATCTACTTCTACTATTATAGTATCAAGATAACTTTCTAATTCAGCGGTACTTACAGGAAACACGAGAGTTTTGTATCTTGCAGCTACTGAATATCCACTTAGTTTTCCTATGTTATAAGTAGTCGTAACATTAGACGAAACTAACAAGTCTCCAAAGGGTGCAGCAATCGTTCCTATAGTAGCACTCTTGCCAGAACAATAATGAAACATTTTAACTTCTGTTTGATTGTCTCTTGCTCCCCATTTATAAACTTTATTATCTGTTACCCACGCAATAAGTCCTTCGTGTTCTCCTACTTGATTTTGATTTGGCAAAGAACCTTCGTATCTTCGTATCGGTTCTACTTTACCTCCAAAAATATAACCTAAATTATATCCTCCAGCAGATGTTCCATCTTTCCACCAAATATAAGTTGTACCATTTTTTGTATATAACGCACCAATTTCTCCACTTACTTCAATTGGATCGCCTTCGTATGTTGACGATATTCCATTCCAAGTATATATTCCTGAATTATTAAAGTTTGAACCACTGATGTTTGGTCTGTTTACTGCAATTAATATTCTATTGTGATTCCAAGTTAATGAAACTGTTTCGGCATCTGTCCAAAAGTCCAACGCTTGAGGAACTAAAGTTGTACCATTATAAGATGCGACATATTTTCCATTAGTAACAAACATTACGTCACCATTGGTTCCACCTATTATCGGATAATGAGGAGCATCTTCTAAATTTGCATGACCTGTAGGAACCGTAGAACCCCAATCAGGATCCCAGGTCGTGTCGTTTGTTAAAAGTCCTATATCTCCATCAACACCGGTATCATTCCAGAAGACAAATACCAATGATTGATAATACATAAGAGAATCAGCAACATTAGCTGTACCCGCATCAATAGTTTTTGGAAAATTAGCAGTCAACACAGCTGTGGAAGATAATTTAAAAACCTTATTTGCTCCACATGCGTAAGAAACATTACTTACTGTGGCGTGTTTAAGGATAGCTGTGATCAAGACTGAACCTAACTCTCCTTCTTGTGTTCCACCTGTTAGATTTGCTATACCCGGACCTTGAGTTAATACGTTAGGATCACTTAGATCAACATCAATAGTTTCTGATGCTTGATTTTTGTTTCCATAAAAAGGATAAGAATTATCAAAATAAGATGGACATAGTCCACCCCATCCATTTCTACCTCCTAATGTAACTGTCCATGGTATTTCTTTTTGAGCCATATTATTGGTTAGGTATAAATATGATTACACCTTCTGGATAAGTTATTTTTGCTCCATTAACTATTTGCTGTGTAATATTTACTGCACCTTGCTTAAGTAAATTATCTCTTACTTTTGTCCAACCTGTATATATACTAAATCCTACTGCTATGATTGTTATAATTGCCCAAACAATTATTAAGATTTGTTTTATTGTTAATTTCATATGTTTTTTTAATAAAATGATTTCCAACTATCTCCTATGTTAATCCAACCTCCCTCAACATCTTTCCAAACATCTCCTATATTTATTTGTATACCCTCTATTTCTTTCCAAGAATCTCCAATGTTGATTTGTGCATCTGGTCCTGTTGCTACCAAACTCGCATCATAGATTAAACGCACCGAA
>Ga0075125_10000642_pt1 | contig 15775 bp, 23 predicted proteins | sample AntAceMetag02UKN_FD_69810 | JGI IMG/M metagenome (GOLD analysis project Ga0075125, IMG submission 69810) | Saline lake microbial communities from Ace Lake, Antarctica - Antarctic Ace Lake Metagenome 02UKN | ecosystem: Environmental > Aquatic > Non-marine Saline and Alkaline > Saline | place... | reverse complement strand
TCCTTCGTCCTCATCCTCTTGTAATTCCGGAACTTGACAATTAGTTTGCTCACAATGTGGACAATATGTATATGGAGAAACTCCACAAAGATTCTTCCAGTAAATTCCGAAATTACCGCAAATGTCACATTTCATATCCATCCCTACTCCCTCCCTGCTCATGTTGATGGTGTTGCCTTCTTAGCGGGTAACGGACATTCGTATAAATCATGAACCCATTTTTTAGAGTAACTACAGTATTCAGTCATACCGTGACAAAATCCATACTTGTCTCCATAGTTGTAATGTTTCTTTCCTCCATGTTTACATTGTCCTGTTTTAGATAATTTGCAAAATGGCCTCATACCTTCCTCCTACCCTGTGGATAACTTGTTAACAACCCCTCCTCAACTATTCATAATAAGACATAAACTACCAAACACAATACCTACACATATAATGAAAGTTAGCATATTAACCTCTCCTCTGTTAATTATAACCCCCAACTTCTCAACATCCCCCGCCAAACCATCTTATGTCTTACACCGGGATTTCCAAGCTTCAGCCCGGTAGAGTTCTGCTTGTGTACGTTCCATTGTTAGTATGTGTGGGTAAGTTTTCATTTGTTCACCGCTCTTTCTTTAAGAACAACACCTTCCTTAACTTTCTCAAGTCTGTAACAATATATCCCAATTGTTACTTCGTGTCCTTGTAATATCCGGGCAATATCAAAATTCCCCTTGTTCCTATCATAGTGTATATCAAGTATTACAGCCAGACTTTCAAAAGACGGTTTCTCTGTCCGCCAAGTTACAAGGTTATAATCCGGCTGGTCATACTCGTTTTCTACTGAGAACAAAGCCCATATTATCATATCATACCCCCTCTGTTAATTAGAACCTCCAACTCCTCAACATCCCCCGCTAAACCATCTTACCCACAAAACAATATACCCCTGAATGAGTAACACTCCAAACAAACCCACCCATCATAGACCAGAAAGCAAGCCGTTTAAGTAGCCTGTAAGCCATTCTAAGAGCTTTATTACGGCTATCCCATGTCTTACACCGGGATTTCCAAGCTTCAGCCCGGTAGAGTTCTGCTTGTGTGCGGCTCATTGTCATAACGTGCGGATAAGTTTTCATGGTTTCACCTCATATGTGTTAATAACCCTGCTACTAACATAGCTGTGGCATATCCTAAAAGCCAAGAGAACCTAAAATCTTTTTTCAACAACCACCCATTAAGAAATACACTTGTGATAATTATTGTAATCACTATTATCCATCGCATAACCCACTTCCATTCCTGTCCAAGTTCCTGCCCAACAAACACCTTTAACCACACCACCTTACACAATAACCTTGATATTTATGTCACTTAATATGTCACTCGTTAAAGATTTTCTTACAACTGAAATTCTCCTGTATTATTTTCAACACAGTATAGACACCTAACAAGAACACCCCACCTGATACACCCACAACAAGAATAACCCCGTCCCTAACCCTCATACTATCTATGTTATTTCCTATACATTGCAAGAGTAGGCATAACCCCGCCCATAACATAGCCAAGAACGCCCACCGGACAACAGATACCATGAAATAGACCGAGTTATGCTTAACATGATATTTCTTGTATTCTTGACCGTTATAACATAGTTTTAGATCGCTGTTCATATCAAACCCCCCTCTTTAACCGGTACAACCGCAAGATACACCCAAACACAGAACAATATACCTACTATAATATAGTTTATCATTAGTTTACTCCGTTCACTACCCCATAAACAACCACCCAAGCAACCCCACAAACTATCATGTACCATATAAGCTTTAATTTACTTGCTGTTCTCATTGTATTACCTTGTTTCCTTATACATCATCTGCCACTTGCCACTACCTAACCCTTTAAGATAGAATTCCTTATAACTATGCGCATCACTAAGGTTAAAGGCAATTCTTCGCATCTCGCTATAATCTGTCCCTATCATAAGACAGGGTGTACCGGGTATTCTATATTCTTTTTCAGTATTCATTGTTACCCCCTTTTGTTCTGCCCCGACTTCGGACGGTGCGTGTCTTTTAGTACGGGGACAAGCCCCGCACCCGTCAAGAGTTATTGCAATGCTTCCTTGCATGCTTTTTTAAGAACCTTGGGGTCAATGTCTTTTTTATCATACCCTAAAGCATCTAAAGCATCATTAACATCATAAGTTATACAATATTCATGATTGTACAACTCATAAACTAACGATTCAAACAAAAACTTTTCTTCCTGTTTGCGTTGCTTCTTTTCTTCCGCGTGTCTCTTAAACATATCGTTAAAAGTCTTGCTTCTGTCTTTTCTTATATATCCGCCAGCACCAAGCGAATATATTTCATCTTTTGCATCAGTTACGTTAACTTTTTTAATCCCTTCGTTAAACTGGTCGTTGCTGAACGCAAAGAATATTCCTTCAAAATCGTTTAGTTCTTTTCCTTGTCTTGTTTTCAAGTCTTGGTATGTTTCCAGTTTTGTTGCCTGTGTCATCTCTCCCCCTTTACTTAGTTAATACCCCTGTCTAACCTGTCAAGCCCCTTGCTCAACTAAATTAACCTTATCACTCCTAAAATAAGCCACACATTGACCGTCTTTCAATGTATCAACGTATGTATTGTTCATGTGCTTATCAAAGAACCCCCTGTCACAACATTTCTTGCAACACGCTCTAAACCCTTGATGAAAACTTTCAGCCTCGCTATCTTCCATAATGTGTGCACATACAATATAATCTTTGCGCCAGTCTTCCATGTTTACCCCCTTTCGTTAAGTTGCTAGTTATGTGTTATCCTTTTCAAGCATGACTAGTATCTCATACAGCATGGTATCTACCAAAACCTTTATATATTCCTTACGACCTTACAAGGGTAGAGTATAGCTATTAACCAGTAGTAGCAAGGCTTCCAGCATAATCAACCAACATCTACCTTTTTATCAGTAATCCCTTGACTTCCCAACTATCCCTAAACCTTGCAAGAAAGCTTATACCTCACCTCTAATACCTGACTAAATCACTCAAGTACTCACGAATCCCCGGCCTTCCCAGACCTTCCCCTTGCATAATAGGGAATTATTATTAATACCCCTCGGCTTCCCCGGCCTCGCTAATCCTTATACAGGTTTACCCATGTTTATATACCTTTATATAGGTTACTAACAATAGCCAGTCCTTGCTCTACTACTATAACTACTATTATAGTTATTATAATCATTATGGTTAGTATACCTTGTACTGATATAACCTATATTGTAGTTAACATAATACTGACACTAATACCATAGGATATACTATCATACTACTATCTACCTATTGTATATCAAGGTCTACAATACCTACTATCATTACTTTATATAGTACAATAGCTAGTTATATTAATACTATTACTATAGTCTACTATACTATTACTCTACTATTACTCTACTATACTATTACTATAGTCTACAATACCTACTACCACAAGGTTATAGCTTGCTACTATACTATATATATACTATTACTATACTATTACTATGTATATTACTACCCCTTACTCCCCCCATTCTATTTATAGGTTTGTATATATAAAATATACATCTACCTATCTCTAAGAACTACTTTTAATAAGAGTAGTAGAGTGGGTAGTATAATACTAGCAAGGATTAGCAAGGGTAGTATACCGTGGGAAAAATAGTAAGAGTAATAATACCAGCGTTAAGAGTATAATTAAGTAGCCCCCGGGGGGAAGGGCCGGCATACTCAAAAGTATAAGATATCAATATCAAGATAATAAGATATCTATATATGATATATCTATATGATATATATATATACTGTATATAGTATCTGATATATACAGTAACAGTATATTATATATAATATATATATAGTATATAAGGGCAAGGTCGTGGGGGGGAGGCCTCGCAGAGAAAAGGAAGCCCGGAAAAAGGGAGGCAAGGAAAATCCCGGGAGGAAAGAATATTAATATACGCAGTACTCCAAAGGTTCGTAGCTCTCCAGATATCCGCTCTATACTCCTCTCGTTCTTTAAACACCAAGCATAAGCCCCGGTACGAGCTAAGTGCCCACTCCCTTCTCACTCCCGCCGGTAGGCGCTCCAGAGCACAGAGCCCACAAGACTTATAGAGCAAGATGGGAAAATTGGGAAAGAGCAGAAGAGCAGGGCTAACTTTACTAAAGCTTACCACGGTAAGATTACCCCTGTACAAACACCTCCTAAACTGCATATAGTGTTATAGACAATGGTGAATTTACAGGAAAACTATTACTTAAAAGAAACCCGCGAGGGAAAAACAATGCAGAAGAAAATGTCACCTAGCGAACGAGAACAACTAGAAAAACTTATAGAAGGTAAAGCTAAGATGACTACAAAGAAAGCACAGGAACTACTAAGCAAGCCCCACGTAGCTCTAGCCTTTGAACTAATCCTTGAAGAAGCCGGGCTATCAGATACAGCCCTTGCCAAAAGAGTAGGAGAAATACTCAACCGTAAAGCAAGCAAGAAGTCTTCCCAGACCGCCATAGATGCCAATGCTCTCCGTGCTCTCAAGATGATCTGGGAGATGCGAGGGAAGTTCTCCAAGAAAACCTCCGGAGGAGACAAAGGAGCAATAGAAGGACTTAGCGAGAAACAACTAGATACAATCCTTGCTCAAGGCGGCTCCATCATACAAGCCAAACAAACAAGGTTCTTGAAACCTGAGGAACATAATGACGGTACAGACAATACAAACTTTAGAAGATAAGAGGCTCCTAGCCGCGGCTATAGAGGAGAAACGCCGGAGGATGCGGGAGAATGGTATTAAGTATTATCATCCACAGGAACAGCAAGTACCATTCCATGAATCTAATGCAAGGATACGTCTAGCTTGCGGAGCCAACCGTTGTATGGGTAAGAATACAAAAATATATGACCCAGTTCTCGGTATATCAAAAAAGATATCAGAGATAACAGAAGACTTTCATGTATTAGCATGGAATGGTAAAGAACTTGTTGTCTCTGAAGCCGAAAAACCATTTACAAAAGAAATTGATAATATTTATAAAGTTACATTATCTACTGGTGAAGTTTTTGAATGTTCAATGAGTCATTTGCTTTTTGACGGCGTTTCTTTTCGGCCGCTATCCGAGTACCAAGTCGGATGCGACGTTTTCCATCCTCAGTCCACTTTGGTACATGACCAGTCAACTCATGTTTCAAATGAAGACTATTCGTTGAAAAAAGACGAAGATTTTCTAAGCGATTATCAGCCTTGTCATTGTTCTTGTGATGAACTACTTCATCGGAAGTTAGATATCTCTCAAGATGATTTTCCATTATTAAACGATGTGCAAGAACATATTTCTTCCGAGGTTTACGAGCATACGGATGATTTTCGCAATACCACAGATGGTAACCGTGTTTATCAATTATTACACCACCTTTCCAGTCTGGATGTCCTTCGCCAGAACGTGGTCCAGTTCGTTGACATTTTATACTGTTCCTTTTACAAACTTTTTGAATTAGTCTTCTGTCAAAACCAATTTCATCAGCTATCCATTGCTGGGTCTTGCCTTCCGCAATCCATTTGCGAATATCCTCAACGGGATACTCATACTTTTTCCACCATGGCATTACATACCTCCTTATCTAATTGTTCCGAATCAACGCTAACAAGTATAGCATATTTACGGAAAGATGTCAAATGGGATTTTACTGTTCCTATTTTCAATAACTATTGGGCTTGTGGAATGGTGCACCACAATTCAGGAAAAACGAAAGCCGGGGTTGCGGAAGCGATCTGGTACGCCACCGGCACCCACCCCTACAAGAACATAGAAGTCCCTAACGCAGGAAGAATAGTAGGGACAGACTTTGGTAATGGTATAGAAAAGGTTATCCAGCCTGAACTGGAAAAGTATCTCCCCAAACATATGATAAAGTCCCGCCCCTCGGTAACCCACAGAACTTACACTCTAACCAATGGTAGTACAATAGAGCTCATGAGCAACGATCAAGAAACAGCAAAGTTTTCTGGGGCTTCAAGAAGGTGGATTTGGTTTGACGAAGAAATGCCGCAGAGAATATATGATGAATGTAGAATGAGGTTGATAGACCAGAAGGGCGACCTCTGGATAACAATGACCCCGGACAAAGGTATGACTTACGTCTACTCAGAAATCTACGAGAAAGCTAACGACCCTAACATAGAAGTGTTTATCTTTGGTCTATACAACAACCCCTACATAGACGATGACGAAATAGACATGATTAAAAGTGGGTTATCAGACGGGCAGATAGAAGCCAAGATTTACGGGAAGTTTGTACAGCAGTCCGGATTAATCTACCGAGAATATAACAGGGATACCCATACTATTGATGGTAAGTTTCAGTTACCTGCTCATTGGCCAAGAGTATGTTCAATAGACCCGCATCCCCGTACCCCCACAGCAGTACTCTACATGGCAGTAGCCCCGCAGAGCGAGTTCAAAGCACAGTTAACTAAACAAGGTTTAGAAGTACCGGAAGGTATCAGTGCGGATTACCAAGATATATATATTGTATATGATGAGATATATCCTTCTAACCCCCTGCTTATCCGGGAGACCGCGGAACTCATGCTTGCCAAGGAAGGTAACGACAACATTTCTTATAGACTTATTGATTGGTCAGCGAATACCCCCGACCCCATAGCAGGGTCTTCTATCAGGCAAGAGTTTGAGAAGCATGGGATTAGAACTACACTCTCTGCAAAGGATATACCGAATAGGATTTTCAAGGTCAGGGAGCGATTAGCCACGAAAACCTTGTTCTTTCGTGATGGAATCCCCGAAACAGAATGGGAAATCCGTCATTACGCTTGGGATGATTTCAAGATGGGCAAGGATTGGAAAGACCCCAAAGAATTACCGAGGAAGAAACGTGATCATATGATGGATAACCTTGGATATCTCTGTTTAAGCTCCCCAAAGTTTGAAGCCCCGCGGGTATACCGTCCAGAGCGGGCTACTGTTGACGTTGATAGTGGATATTAACAAGGAGGTACCAATATGTTCAGTCTTGGTATAAGAATAATGGGATATGTACTGTTAGGTGCATCAACCGCAATAAGCATATTCACGGTGTGGGCTTCTGGTGGAGGCGGTAAAAACATATTGGGATACTTCTTCGCTCTTTTTCTTGTTGTCCCATTGGTTATTGGAAGTGTAGCAATATGTTTAGGGTCTGGTGTACCAAAATATATCTATTTAATATACATCCCATCAATATTCGTTATTATCAGAGGGATAATGTTGGTAAGCAGGAATTAAAATAAGGAAGACAAGAAATAATGCCTGAATTATCTGAAATGTTAGCTGGTGGAGCAAGTCCGGGCGGTGTTACTGGTGGTTTACAGAATAATCCGCAAGGAGCACCCGGTATGCCGGCTACCGGAGACATATCTTTACAAGAAACAGTAGAAGTATCTCCATCATTGTTAACCGCAAAAGAAATCGAAGAAATCCGGGAAGACGAGAAGAATTTTGAAATTGATGTTCAGTATAAACTTTCCCCGGAAGAAAAAGCTTTGATAACTGAGCGAGTTATCCAATATGTAGACCAATGTGAGAGAGACCGGGCAGGATGGAAAGAGATACGCAAGGATTCACTCGATATGTTAAATGGGGTTAGACCTCCAAAGAGTGACCCTTTCCCCGGGTGCAGTAACATTACCTGCGCGGCTATCCCAACCCATTGCAAGATGATGCACGCCAAACTTTTCCCGGCGGTCTGGAACGAGGACACAGTCAACTGGCGACCCATAGAGAAAGGTGATGTTGATAATGTAGATAAGGTTAAGAAATTCATGAGTTGGGTCGTCCGGCAGGATTTAAAACTGCAACCCAAGATAGATGATATCTTGTGGGATTTAGTTGTTAATGGGACGGTGGCTTTGAAGACCCGGTGGGAGACTAAGTACAGGACTATTTCGGAGAAGAATGCGGATGGGAAACTTGAATATAAAGAGGTTGCCCATCAATACTGTCAGGTAGATAATGTAACTATAGACGAGGTTTATCTCCCAAAACTTTGGGAAGGCGTGGACGATTCCGAGTTTATTGCGCAGGATATTTATATGAGGTTACCAGAGTTGGAAGATTTGGCAGACCGCAAGATTTATCCTGTTGAAGATATCGAAGGTAAACTGTCTCCAACATTAGACCAGCATGTCCCCGATTCCCTCAAACAACAGAAGAAAGAAACCGCCGGCATAGCATCTTCCGCAATAGAATCTTTCAAAGGAAGCATCCCAATCCGCCTCATAGAATGTTACATGAAATGGATATTAACAGACCCCGTGACAGGCTTAAAGAAACCTACCGAAAGTGTTTTCACAATAGCCTACGAATCTAAAACCTATCTTTCAGGGAAACCTTTGAGCGCGGTCTCACCTATCGGAAAACGTCCATGGGCTATCGGGCAATTTATCCGTCGTACAGGTCTTCCTTACGGGGTCAGTTTAGCGGAATGGATGCGAGGACTTTCCAAGGAACTTGATGCTATACATAATCAGAGGATTGATTCTGGCACGATAACTATTTCCCCATTTGGATTCTACCGTGCGGCAAGTTCTTTCAAACCCGCGGTAGTCCAGCTTGGCCCCGGAGTAATGATACCAGTAGATGATATTAAAGATGTTTATTTCCCTCCATTACCCCACAACCTTAACACAAGTTTTCAAGAGGAGCGTATAGTAATAGAGTATATTGAGAAGTTGACAGCGACTTCATCGTACCAGATGGGTAGAGAGTCTGATGTAGTAAAATCACGTGCTACCGCTACGGGTACGATGGCAATTATCGGGCAAGGTGAACAATCTTTCACGATACTTGGGATGCGGTGTCAAACACTTGTTACTGACCTCCTCACCAATATATTACAGCAGTACCAGATGTGGATGCCGGATGGGTATGCGGACAGGGTTCTTGGGGAAGACGGGGGGGACTTGTTTGGAGAAGGATTGTCCCGGGAAGATATCTATGGACAAATGGATGCTTATATGACCCTTGATGCTACAGCGGGTAATAAAGGAATGGAACGGCAAGCTAACCAAGTCATGGTACAGAAGGCACCCAACCTTATCGCGTTAGCGCAAGACCCGCGCGGTTACGAGATAGTGCGGGAATTCTTATTGGGTATCGGCAAGGTAGATGTTGAGAAATATATCGGGAAGAAACCTGCTGGTAAACCCCAAGGCTTGCTACCCCCGCAACCCGGCGGAGAAGGTGCGGGCAACCAAGAAGGTCAACCCGGAGGCGGCGGTGGAGCACCCCAACAATAAAATAGTTGATAATAATTATACCAAGAAACTTTCAGATGATATTAGTAAGTTCACTGCAAGTGAAGCTTGGCGGCTAGTACAATACAAGTTGCTTGTAGAGTACCCAGCCCGCCAGCAAGAACTTATCAATAAACACGTCAGGGACGACAGTACACACAAAGCGATGTACAATCTCGGCCTTGTAGATGGCGTGAAGATGGCTGTTGAGTTAACCGAGCAACTCAGCAAAGAAATAAGTCAAGGTAAGCTCGATGTTGACGGAGCTTTGACCGTCATTGAAAATAAACAAAGGATGGGAAAATGGTAGTAGAACCTAAAGTAGAAACTGTAATTAAACCTGTAGTTGAGCCAGTAGTAGAGCCAGTGGTACCTGTGGTGGAGCCTGTAGTGGAACCTGCGGTGGAAACTCCCGAAGTATCTCCGAAGGTGGAAATCACTCCCCAAGGTCCGAGTGATCTCCTCACTTCCGCGCCTATTACCGATGCTGAGGGCGAAGCCCGAAGCATCACAGAGGACACTCCAGTAGAAGAACCTTCGGTAGAACCAGAAAAACCCGCAACGATATCCCGTGAACTTGCGGAAAAACGTATTAATAGGATGTATGCTAGGTACAAGGCTGAACAGGATAAGAATCGGGCGGCTCCGGTAGCACCAGTAGCACCAGTAGTGGCACCAAAAATAGATGAATATGGTGACCCTGTAACTCCGGCTACCCCCACATTCACCAAGGCACATTTCGAGGCTTTATGGGATCAGAAAGAGAAACAGCGACAGTTCCGTGAAAGTGAAGTTACTGTTATACAACGTCATCCTGAAATAATTAGTGATGACGGTGAATACGACCTTAATAGCGAGTTCGTCAAAGCCTACATGGAAATAGGTCGGACTAACCCGCAACTTACCAGTATGGTTAATGGCCCGGAACTTGCCGAGGCTATGGTAGAGAAACAGCTTGGGTTACTCCCAAAGACTAAAGAGACAGCTTATAAAGCCGGGAAGGTAGACGCGGCGAAACAGGCGGCAGTCAGGCAAGGAGCACACACCGGGAAATCTACTGTAGCAGTAAGTGCAGATAAAATCCTTGAATTATCAGATGAAGAAAAAAATGTAGCCGATAAACTACATATTTCTCGTGTAGAATACAGTAACCAACTCAAAGATATTAAAGCTGGTAGAAGAACCGTAAGAGTATAAAATATGAATAAAGTAATAGAACATAAAAGTGATAACAAAAACGTGTTCCCACCGGTACACCCGCAAACCAACCGGCAATTCCGCGGTACCGACTTACCTGACTACAAAGGTACAAAAGGTAACGAATCCCGGTTTGTCCGTTGCAAATTCTGCGGGTCTATCAACGATACCGAACTGCGCCCGAGGGGTGACGGTTGGGGTGGTAACATAACTTATGAAGATAGTGGAGCAACCGTAACTACACTCAAGTACCCCGTTGTTGGTGGTGCAGGGTGTAATTTCTGCGGTTCCTCCGAATATTATTGAGGAGAATGATATGGTCAGTCCCCTAAATTTTATAAATCCATTCCCCCGACATGGGATGAACCGGGCGGCGTTCCAAGGGAACATGAATTGTCCGTATTGTTCTATCGAGGTGGACCCGCAAACTACTCCTATAGGATTCGAATCTTCTGGGAAGCCCAAACTCAGATTCGTGGAGAATGCGGGACCGTTCACAAGAGTGTATAGGTGCAAAAAATGTGGTGGTAAGTTTCGGTATGATATCACCAGTGGTAGCTCGACACCATACGATTCTTTCACACGTGGTCTTAAAAAACCGCGGGTAAACCTGCCCGGGCTGAAATTTTCCGGAGCAGTACGTAACATTGGATAACTAATTAAGTACCATGTAGGTATGAGGCAACCCTCATACTTATATAATCGGGCAATCCCGATGAAAGGAGGAATCCTATGAGATTCCATTACGATTTAGCACACGCCGAACCTGTTATCAAAGAGTTACTTGTTTATGACGGTACATCTTTGGATGCGGGTGAAGCTATGGAAGCCGCGGCAGTTACGGATACTAATGGTGCAGGTGGTGTGAACTCTGCTGATGTCGATGCTCTAATAGACATGGTAGGTATTACACTTGAAGCACCGGCAAACTCCGTTGGTGTTATGGCGACTGGTACGGACTACTACGCGAAATGTATTATCAACCCGCTTGCAGTTTATCTTGCGGAGTACGATACTACTAACGCTGGCACGAACACCGCGGCAGATGCTACTGGACATGACATCACGGATACCGGTATTGATGCTTATCAAGTCGGTGGGTGGACATACGTAAACGGGCCTTCCACGGACACCGGATACGGTAACTTGATGAAAGTCGGCGCACAAACTGGTACCACAATACTTACAGGTGTTACCGGCGCGGATTACGACGATGAACTCAAAGCTACTACAACTGCTTCAACCTACATCCTTATCCGCAGAACGTTCCAAGGCGGAGTTACAGGTGGTTGTATTGACCTGTACACGGGTGCGGCGAAGATTGATGGTAGTATTGATAGTGATGGTGATGCGATATTGCTGGAAAACTTCATCAAACACAAAAGGTTCGGTATGGAACCGCTAAGAACTGCACGACATAGCGGTAAGAACGTCCCCGGTTCCACATTCTACGGTGACGTATATTTTACAGACCATCTGTTACGTGGTGCTTCTACACAGGCGTAATAGTACAACGATAAATAATGAAAGTAGGTGATTGATAATGGCAACTCCTTTGATTAGCGAGAATTTTGGTAAATAAAATTGCCTAGAATAAGTTATGATCAATTCAAAACACAAACATAAAGATAGCGTAATCATAGAAATGTACTTATCAGGTACAAGTGCCAGAAATATTGGCAGGAAATTTGGTATGACTGATAGTACGGTTTCTTATAGATTACATATCAATGGTGTTAAGAAGCGGAGCATTTCGGAGGCATCGAGGGGCACACCAATATCTGAAGAAACAAAAAAAAGAATAAGTGAAACTCGTCTTAAAAATGGTAGTGCACGTGGAAGTAAAAATCCTAATTGGCGTGGAGGTATTCAAACTGATTGGGAAAAACTAAAAAATTCTAATGAATATAAGTTGTGGAGAAAAGCTGTATACGAAAGAGATAATTATACTTGTAGAGCTTGCAATTCCACAAAAAAAAGATTAGAAGCACACCATATTTTACCACGATGTAATTTCAAACATTTAACTTTTGCTATAGATAATGGTATAACTCTTTGTCTCGATTGCCACAAAAAAACGTATTTTAAAGAATACGATTTCGTAGCTTATTTTGAAAAACTCGTAAATTCGGGGAAACCTACGGCTGATATGGTTCTCAGCTATGGCAATCCCGAGCCAAGCCCCAATGCCGGGGAAGGTGTAGAGACTAGACACGGGTCACGAAAGTGAAGGGATAGTCCGACACTCCGTTGAAAAGCGGAGACTACAGATGGATATTTTGGAACCGGGTTTAAAAGCAATATTCCAAAACACAGTCAAAGAGTTACCCCAAATGGTACCAACCCTGTTTAACATGGGTACAGACAACACGTCCTATGTAAAAACATCAAGTATAGGTGCTATGGGTGATATGCAGGACTTCGACGAAACAGGTGTCATACAGTATGACGATGTTAGTCAAGGTTATGATGTGAAGATAGAGTTCAAACAGTTTGCGTTGGGTTTTCAGATAGCCCGCAAACTTTACGACGACCAGCTCTACAATGTGATTAACAAAGAACCTCGGAAACTTGCGATGTCTGCTATACGTACTCGTGAAGCTCGCGGTGCGTCAATATTCAGCGACGCATTTTCCGGGTCTGGTTCCATCTCAGGTATACTGACACACTCAGAAGGATTATCTCTGTGTAACTCAGCGCATACTTCCAATGGTTCCAGCGGGTACACGAATCAGTCTAACACGGGTACAACTGCGTTTTCCGCAACTGCCGTTGAAGCAACACGAAGATTAATGGCGGCTTTCACGGACGACCGTGGTAACATCCAGTCAATCAACCCCGACTTGCTCATAGTTCCTCGTGCGTTGGAATCAAAAGCATACACGTTGATTGCTACTAAAGGTGAGATTGATAGTGCTGAGAACAACGCTAACTTCCATTATGGTAAATACAAACTTGCCGTATGGGACAGATTAGCAAGTTCTACCGACTGGTTTTTCGTTGACAGCGGGCTGATGAAACTTATGCTTGACTGGTACACGAGGATTCCGTTGGAATTTGGGCAGGATATGTCCTTTGATACTATGGTTAGTAAGTTCAGAGCATACGAAAGGTATGGATATGGATTTACGGATTGGCGGTTTATTTTTGGACATGACGTGGCATAGTCCCAATCAGTAAAGACACGGTGGGGGGGACCTGCCTACTAAACGGTCTCCCCCATCAAAACAATTCCGTACTGGTTGTGTAGGCAACTGACGAAAGTTGGTACGGAGAAGGAGAAATATTATGAGTGGAACTAATTTTCCAAATGGTGTTTCCAGTAGAGGTGTCCCGCTTCCAGCAGACAATTCTTTTGCAGGTTGGTGGGGTAGCAATATCTGGTTTGTAGATGGTGACAATGGTAGTGATAGTAATGACGGGAAGAACCCGGATAGTGCTTATGCGAGTGTTGCACAGGCTATATCTGCTTCGGCGGCATACGATACTATTTATGTTCGTCCGCGGGTTCCTGATACTGACGCGTCTGACCCTAAAGTATATGCTGAGAACCAGACTATACCGTATGCTAAACATCACCTTAGTCTGATAAGTACATCGAATACAAGCAGGGTATCGCAATGTGGTGCATGGTTGAAAAGTTCTGCGGCTGGTTACGTAGTAGATGTATACGCATCAGGGTTCAGTCTGGAAAACTTTGCTATACATAATTCTGCAGGTGCAAGTGGTACTGGCGGGATATACCTTCGCAGTTTATCCGGGTACACGACAGCGGCGGGTTCCGTAGGTTCCGAGATAGTAAACTGTTTTATCAGGTACGGAGATTCTGGTACAGAGGCAGGTGTCTACATGATTGGTGGATACCATTCAGTAATCGAAGGTTGCACGTTTATAAGCAATGTTACCAGTATATACATGACTGGTAGTACGCTTATAGGCAGAGCCCATCAGATAAAGAACTGTAATTTCATGTCGCACACAGGTACATCCACGGCAAATGCTATGGTATCATTAGCCGGGTCTTTAACGGAGGTACTTATCAGAGACTGTCATTTCGACCAAGGTACGTTGTTCATAGACGCATCTGGGGCGGTAGACGGTTTAGTATCTAACTGTTACTTTCAGGATGGTGCTATCACGCCGAGTGACGGTGGTGCTGCGATTGATACTGGTAGCGGGTCATTGGATATCGTTGGTTGTTACGACCAAGCCGGTATAGTACAGGAAGCGTAACTTAACACAAACATTCTTGCCGGGGGGTAAGTAAAGGAAAACCCTCCGGCTGGGAAAGGAAAAAGATGATGGGTAATATAATTAAGAAGAAGAAGGTGATTGAGGAGAAGGTAACAGTGGAAAGTATCCGCCCGGGCGACCGAGCAGACTGGTTACTCCGTCAGAAGAAAGAGAAGGTTTAACCTTGTCTTACATTAATGTCCATAAATCTATAGGGAAGTCCCGTGCTGAACAAGAGAAGAATCTTCGTCGTGAAGGTTGGGGTTCCACAATGACTAACGAGCAACTGGACAAATGTAAATATCTTGAGAAGAACTTGGGTAACCGACATTTCTTCACCCAAGCGGAAATTAACAGATTGGTTAAATAAGGAGGGAAATTAATAATGTTCATACTAGAATATCTAAGTAATGTTGGTGTAGCTATATCCGATGCAACTGTTGGTGTAGTGATAAATTTCGGTAATGTATTATCAACCATATTGGGAGGTTAACGTGGATAATATCAAGTATGGTAAACAATCACCGCGGGAAACTGATAAAGCTACGAAAGTTGGACCCACGATAGCTTACGGTATACAGACCCCGGCAAGTAGTTTTGATCGTCGCCCGGATTCCGGTGGAGTATCTTATGTGGGACCTTCCAAGATGGAAGATACTCCGTCAGTAGGTTCCCCCGGAGTTAAACAATCAAAGAAACATCCGAGTTCCGGGAAAGGTCAATAATGGTCTATATATCGGGTAGATACGGTACGAGTCACCCGAAGGATAGGGCGGCACGGCGGATGCAATCTGCTATGCGGGTTATTAAAGAACAAGGTTGCACCCGCCGTGAACTAGACAATCCTTCGGAATCAAACGTCAACAAATGTATGAAAGAGATGAAATCTACTGCACGGATGGGCGAGGTTTATAAAGAGGACGCAAAGTTTCTTGGTGAAAGCGAGAATCTTGATGGGAACAGGAGGCGGTAATGGCAATACCAAAAAAGGGTAGTTGTGGCGGTACACCAAGAGTTGGTAAAA
>Ga0075125_10000641_pt1 | contig 15778 bp, 25 predicted proteins | sample AntAceMetag02UKN_FD_69810 | JGI IMG/M metagenome (GOLD analysis project Ga0075125, IMG submission 69810) | Saline lake microbial communities from Ace Lake, Antarctica - Antarctic Ace Lake Metagenome 02UKN | ecosystem: Environmental > Aquatic > Non-marine Saline and Alkaline > Saline | place... | reverse complement strand
CGGCCGGGTTCGTAGAGTTCGCGGTAACGTCCGTCTCCCCTTCTCTTCAATTCGTCCCGGCAAGCGGACTCCACGGTAGCCGCAATGGAATACTCCGGCATCGCCACAGCGACCATCTGTTCTGGCGTGATTTCGGAGGCAATCTCTTCCCCCAACAGGATCATCGCCCGCGTGATTTTATCGGCAGTCCATCCGTTCATGTCGTAGGGCATCGCGGTTCTCCTGGGTGTTCGCATTCGGGGTGAAGTTTCGACGTTACAAACTCGCCCTCGCAGACGCCAACGAGATAGATATACTCAGTCTGCCTCGATATTCTCTTGCCGCACCAGTCGCACCAATGCAACTTCCGAGCAATTCTCTCTCGTCTGCTTAACGTCCTGCTCATGTCGTCACCGCTTTCAGGGCTGCAAGGGATACTGCACGGGGTTCTCGGACGGCTGCTCGTAAACCGGCGGCGGGGGCTGTGGCGTCCCTGCTGCGGATGTCGGTGGCGATTTGGGTCAGATCAAGCGATACTCCATAGCTAGAACACGCCTTGCCATTGGTGATCTTCTCTATCTCTTAGTTCATTCTTCGTCCTCTCCATCTTCATCGGGCGGCTTTGCCCAGTCGTTCATCTCTTTATCATAGCGGCTAGACCACGAGGAGAGGCAAAATTGCCCCACGTCAAAGAGCGGGACGAAGGTACAGTAGCAGTCTTGTGGTCCGTCGCGGTTCGCGATTACGCCCATTCCCGCTAGTCCTCGCTTGAGGTCATTCTTATCCCGCCCGATCACCTGCATGAGATCGCAGTTGCCGACCTTCCTTGCGTCTTCGGCTACGTCCTTCTGCGTGAGGTGCCGCTTGTAGAGGGCAGCGCGGTTAACCTGACTCACCGTCGCCACTAGTACGTTCCGCTCGTCGGCGAGACCCTTGGCCCAGATATACCCGGCGTTAAGTTGGTGGCGGAGTTCGGAAGCAAGGCCACCGAGGCTCATGATATCGATATAGTCAAGTAGAATCACGTCCGGTACGAAGTGCTCGTAGGTTTCGAGGTAGGCTAGTAGCCGTTCGACCTCCGCCGGGGTACACTGGCCCATCGGGTACTTCTTAATCATCAGCCGCCCGCCGAAACGGGAGAGCGTTCGCCGCGCCGCAATGACAGCGGAGGGGGCGTGGACCGACTCGATGACGATCTCTTTCCGGGAGAAGCGATCGTTGCCTTCCTTCGATCCGTCAAAATGCGTGTACTCCCGAACCTCCCCGACGTTCCACTTGCCCTTCCGAGTCAGCATCATATCGTACCGCTCCTCCATCTGTCGCATCGAGACTTCGAAGGAGAGGTGGAGTACGTGGAGACCCTTGGATAGCGCAGTACGGGCGAGGTTCATCAGCCACCATGTCTTACCCGCTTTGTAGCCGCCTAATGTGACGATCAGCTGGCCTCGGTCGTATCCCTGGATCAGCCGGTCCATGGCCGGTATCCCCGTAGGCATCATGTGACCGTACGCCTCTCGCTCGACTAGCGAGGAGTGGTCGACGAGGTAGTTCAGCGCATCCTCCTCGGCGGGTATCCCCGCGTGAAGAGCTTGGTATAGGTAGTTGTCAGCCTGCTCTAATTGGCCCTCGGCCAGTAGGTCGGCCGCTTGGACTACGGCGATTTCTCGGCTCCGAACTTTGACGAAATCGTTGGTGCGGTGGAGGACGTACCCGACGTTGGGCGACGGCATCTCCATCAGCCGCTCGACGTAGCGGATATATTCTTCGGTCTCGTCCTCGCTCTTGTCGTCAACGAAGCGCGCCACCTCGTCATGAAAATGGACGCCGGGGGCAGCCTTATGCGCGGCCTGATAATCGTAGCAGAGGGCGACGAGGTTGCGGGTCAGCGAGGAGGTAAACAGCTCAGAGTCGACATTAGCCGCGACCTTGACGAGGAAATCGTCATCCATGATCGCCAGCCATAAGTAGCTATCTTGGAGATGCTGATTCAGGCGTGCTGGCATTTACATCCACTCCACGGGTAGTTCACGGATAGCCTCCGCCCCGGCTGCGTCGGGGTCCGTTCCCTCGGGTACGCGCACGACGCCTACCTTATCCATTATAGCGGCTAGGTCGCGGGCGATCTCGCGGGCCTTTCGGTAGGCGTCGGGGTCCCAGCAGATTACTAGTTCATCGATCAACCCCATTTCCAGTAGTTGCCGGCGCTGCGGCCGCGAGAGACTGCACGTCATTGAGGCTACGGCGTTATACTCCATTCGCCAGCAGTCAAATACCCCCTCCACGAGGTAGACCCGGCGCGGGTTCCGGAGGAAGCTGCTCCAATAGAGTAGCTGGGAGATATCGCCCTCGGTCAGGTACTTCTTTTTCGACCGGCCTGTCATATCCCGGCCTTGCCATGCATACACCTCGCCGCCGTCGCCGAGGAAGGGGAGGACAAGGCGGCAGGCGAACCGGCCGACCGGGCCGGTGTACCGGGCTCCGTACTCCTCGCATGTATCGAGGGTGAGCCGCCGTTCCCGCAGGAAGTCCCGGAGATCGGGTTCCTCGGCGAGCATCTCGGCGGATATGGCCCGGCTGGGCGGGAGCGGGACCTCCCGAGGGCATACGCGGGGGCTCTCGCCGTCTACGTCGCCCGCTAAGAGCTTCCGCACCTGCTGGGCGGTAGTTTCGCCCTCTTTGGCCTTTGGGGCCTCTCCGACGATTAGGCGGTACTCTTCCGGGAGCAAGCCCGTTGCGGCGTGGAGGAGCTTATAGAGCGAGCCCGTTCTCTTGCATCGCCAGCAGTGGAAGCGGAGGTTGGAGAAAATGCCGCACCGGGATTGATCGTCCCGCCGCCGGTGCGTAGAGCCCACGCAGAAGGGGCAGTTAACGTTCACGGCCTTCTTCTGATCTTTGTAGGGGAGGCCGAGCCCGGTCAGGATTTGCTGGATGCGCCTTCGGTCCATTTTCTCCTCGGCTTCTTTCGCTTCCTCATTCTAGCCGTCTCGGCCCGATGGCACGGAACGCAGAGCGTTCGGAGGTTGTCAAGGCCGCAGAGCCCGCCGCCGTGAGAGACAGGGTTAATGTGGTCCATCTCCCAGAGGTGTTTGGTTACAAAGCCGAGGTCCCGACGGAGGGCGTTTAGGTCCATCCAAGTGAACTGGGCCATTGGAGGCCACCGCCGCTCCGCCCCGGGGTGGGCGTACGGTCCCCAACGAAGTTGGTTGATGATCCGCTCCAACTTCGCCGTGTCTAGCCCGCACTTCGCACACACGCCCTTGTCCCGGCGGCGTACTTTCTGTCGGGCGTAGCTAGGGGAGGTGGCGATGTAGGCGATATCCGTACACTCGGAGGAGCAGTACTTCAGCTTGGACTTCATCGGCTTTTCGCAGACCGCGCAAAGCCGGGAGCCGTCCGGGGCTTCCTTCCACGGGTAGAGATCGTTGACGAGGCATCCCCGCTTCCGGATCATCCGACTCCCGCCCACTCCAGCTCCATCTGTAGCCGCCACGGGAGCTGCCCTTCGTACCACTGCCGGTTGAGAATACGGTTCACCATCGCGAGTTGGAGATCGCGGTAAAGTCCGCTCCACAGCTGCCCGTCCCGAAGGGCGGTGAGTACCTCGGTAGTTATAGCAGCCATACCGCCCATCTGGAATACCACGCCCGGATGCGTATAGACGTTCTTACCGTAGGCGAGGACCGGCAGCCCCGCCGCGATAGCCTCGATACCCGAGGTACTGTTGATCATCACGACGGCTCGCGCTCCTTTGAGGGCCTTGGCGAAGGTGGCGGACGTATCCCACGTCATGAGCGGATGTTCATCCACCAGCGCCTCCGCGCCGCATTTGGGATACCGGGGATGGGGCCGGACCCTCATGGGCAGCGGACAGGCGCTGGCGAAGTGCTGGAGCAGTTGCTTATTAGTCTGGAAGATCGGGGCTAAATCGGGGTGCCAGAGGTTACTATCGCCGTCGCTTTGGAGCGCGATTAGCACATCCCCCTTCTCCCGGATGGTAAGGAGGTGGCGGCCGGTTCGCCCCAGCGGCTCGCTCGCCCACGATGCGAGACCGTTGATACCCATGGGGTCGAGCTGGAATGAAGTTGCCTGCGTGAGCCAACCGTTCTCGATCCAGAAGGTCGGCCTATTCACCATCCGCTTCAGAACGGAGTCGTGCTTCTTCTCCTGCCCTCGGTCCCATCCGTTACAGATTAGCGCGGCGTCGAGGTGCCCGGCGGGCCAGGGCTTCGTGTCATGCCAGCGAACTACCTCGGCCCCGAGGGCCTCGCCCGCGAGCGCGAGCGCGTTCATTACCGGGGCGAGGGGCGGGTAAGTATCCTTGTCCTCTACGAGAAGCCTCACCACGCACCCCCGTTCTCCACCCGCACGCAAAGCTCGGAGAGCATCTCGGCGGACTGCCGCGAATCTTCCTGCGCCAGCGAGGTATCCCGGACCAGTAGGCGGCTATAGCTGAGAACCTCCGTGATCGCGTCGACATACTCGGGGACGGTTTGGGCGAACTGGCCGTTAAAGTGCGGCTGAATGAACTCGCGGATACCGCCAAGGGGGCAGGCGACGACCGGCGTACCTCGCAGTGCCGCCTCGCGGGGCGCAATCGGGTAGGCGTCGCATACCTGCGTTGGATGGAGGAATACTCCAGCCCGGCCAAACACCTCGTCCCGCCTGATCGGGTCCCGCTCCAGCATCCCGCAGTAGTGAACGCCGCCGATCTCCTGAACTGCTTTCCAGTACGCCTCATTCCGGATCGGCCCGTACACGTGAAGCGGCATGCCCAATTGCTTACACGCGTGGACGGCGATCTCTAGCCCCTTCATCGGATGGATCACGCCGACGTATAGGGCGTGGGGCGGGTACATCGTAACGATGCTCAGCAGGGCATCCCCTTTCGAGTACTGCGCTGGATTGTGGATTACCGGCGCGGTCGGCGCGTGCCAGAACTCGGCGAAGGATCGACTGATGTACACCTTGTTGCGGACGTTCTGGTGTGGGTACTTCCGATACGGGTCCCCGCCCATGATACTGACGACGTTCTTGAAGGTCTGTCCGGCAAGGTGCATGGCCGAATAGTCGATTACTACGTCATAGCCGTTCTCGCCCTGCTGGCCCTTAAAGAGCATCTGAAGGAGGGCGGGCTCGTCGGACATGCGATTAGTCGGGGCCTCGAATACCCGCGAGGCCGGGCACGTACTCCCTGGCCCGGCGTAAAGATCGACCTCGTGGTGAAGCTCCATCAACCGCCGCACCCAGATATCGGTGCAGAGTTCGGCCCCGCCGTAGGCGGTCGGCGGCACGGGATTCTCGGGGCATGTGAGCCACGCGATCTTCATGATGTTACCCTGTCTTTTCGGGGGTCTCATTTAATTGGTGGTCCAACGGCCACTCTATCCAATAATAGCCGCAGGTCTTGCATGTAAGTTCCAGTGTATCCGGACTTACTCCGTGCCCGGAGAGATACCGAACCGTCGCGTCCGCCTCCCGTCCGCATTTCACACAAACGCCGGAGGTATCGCCCATCGTTGGATAGGGATTATAGGTTTTTCGCATAGGAGCTTTGCTCATAGTGATACCCTTCTCACTTCGGTGATATGGCGTTGGAGGTCCGCTCGGCTCGTCGGAATTTTACCCTGCTGAGCCGGAGGGCAGATGTACTTCCGGCACACGAAGGGGCGGTTATGGTAGGAGGTGCAATGCCCCCGTCCGCCGCCTACCGTATACGCCGAACAGCGGTAGGCGTACTTAGTAACTACGACGCCGTTCTGTCCCGCCTTCTCGTCATATTGGGGCAACCTCGTAAATAGCTTCAGCATTCGGCGAACGTCTGCCGCCCACGCCGGGTGGTCCCCGTCCGCCTCGTTTCGCGCGGCGATCTCGCGGAGCTGCTTTTTGTTATGCGTTAGCATGATTTGGCCGCAACAGAAACCGACGCAATGCTGGCAGACGTTGCTAGTATTCTCGGCGATGAAAGGCTCGGTGGGAATACTCATTTTGGCTCCTTATGGAAAAGGGAGCTGCGGACGCTCAACTCAATTCCGTTCGGCCCGATGGTCTGAAGCAGGTTTCCTAGTTCCATTGTTCGGAGTTCCGGAATGGGGAATAGCCGTCCGCCCGCGATAATGATGTGAGCTTGTAGCTCCTCTAGAAACCGATTTTGTTGTGCTCGATAGTCGCTCATATCGGCACCTCCCGCACGTACTCCTCAATATGGCACATCCAGCACTTTCCCGCCCGCGTGACCGTCCTCTTACACGGGCACTGGTGGTAGGTATGGATACCGGGACTTAGCTCGTAGGCGAGATCGCTGTGAAGCCGTTTCATCGGGGCTGTCAGGTCCATCTTGAACTGCGTCCGGGTTTTCCGATGGGTGCCCGTTTCGCTCTCTCCGGTGAAGGGTAGCCACGTGATACTCAACCGGCGCGTGACAGAGCAGCGAATCGTCTCACCATTCCGCAGTAACCCCGCGTCCCGCAACTCGGGCAAGCGCCGGGAAGGTGCGTGCCGTTCGAGGCCGGTAGCCCGCGCGATCTCGGCGGCGGTCTGTCCGGGATTCTTCCGGACCTCGGCGAGGCATACAGCGCGTTGGTCGGCGGCATATCCCTTCTTCTCTACGTCGCGGGCGGCCGTGTGCGAGGTGGACGGATCGGTATTGCGGGCGAGGGCTTTCATGCTGCCGCCTCCTCCGCCTTTCGGCGGCTATTGCGGTTCTGTCCCCTCCCGCTATCCAGGATCACTACCGGACGGAGGCGGACGCCTCGCCGCTCGCCCCGGTCGTAATAGATGCGGACCTTTACGGTTGTTTTGCGGGGGGTCGCGGCCGTCGCTACCTTGCGGCGGCGAGGAGCGGGCTTTCGACGAAGGGTGTGCTGCCCACATTCCGGGCAGGGCACACTTGTCACCGGCACGGTCTGTTCATCCATCCGAAGCTGGGGCCGCCGGTGCTTCCGGAGGTGGGCATTGCGGCGTGCCCGTCCCATCCGGTTGATTAAATCGACTTTCCCGCTCCATCCGCATCCTCGGCACTTGACTCGGGTCATCATCGGCTCCTCAAGCGGCGTCTCATCCGGCGCTTCGTGCTACCTACCTTTCGGCGGCGGCGAGCGCTACTGTGTTTTCTTCGTCTGCTCATATTAGAAGTCCGGGTCTATGTTCATGCTCTTCATTCGGCGGGTGAACAGTTCGCGGTCCGCCTGTATCATTCTAGCCGCTTCGGCTTGCGGCAGCCCTCGGGTGCCCCCTTCAGCGACGTGGTGCAAGGCCGCAGCGCCCGTATCGACTATCAGGGGGCCGAGGCGTCCGAGGCGGAGCGTGAAGTCCGTCTCATGTCGATAGGCGTATTGGCTATACCGGAGGCAAAAGCCCCCGACTAGCAGGGCGGCCGGAACCGAGTAGGCGAAGGAGCTGTACAACGCCTTCGTTTTTATCAGGGCAGCAGGCCCCTCCCACGCGAAGAACTGGATGTGCCGCCGGTCCCCGTCGCCCGTCTTGATTTCCCCGTGATCTAGGCGCGTCCGTCGCGTATCCTCCGGTCGCGGGTACATCCCGCCCACGGCAACGCCTGTGCCCCCTTCTACGAGTTTGACGAGGCGGCCGAGGCAGTCTGGGGCTGGGATGAGGTCGTCGTCCCACTTTACCGCTATCGGCATTGATAGTATCTCGCACATCTCCAACCCGGCCTGGCTACCGGCCGCGTCGGAGAGGGGCGTGTACTTGGATTCCTGCCGCATCACCGCCGTGCTTCGCTGGGATAGCGCCCCGATCTCCCGCCCGGTGAAGTGTTCCCCCTCCTTGTCGTTGTTGTCCACCACTACGATAGAGTCGGGGGTACGGTCCTGCGCGAGGATCGCGGCGATAGTCCGGAAGAGGATATCCCGGCGGCCGCGTGTAGGAATGACTACTGAGTATCCTGACACGGCGTCTCCTCAATCTCCCACGTAGACTTACCCTTGTGTACGTCCTCTTGGAGCCGGTTGAAGCTCCGGCGGCAACTACCCGACGTAGCGTAGGGGTCCTCGCCGCTCCGGGCGAGGAGGCGGCCGTTATCGGAGTGGGCTTCCCATCGCCAGCCGGTTATGTTGTTGCCCCTGAAGATAATCTTCAATGTGCGTCTCCGAGCTTTTCCGGGATACCCGTATTACAGGGTTGGTGCTCGCCCAGAAGGAACTGAAGATATAGCTGAGCCTCCTCTAATGTCGGACAGACCCGCGCCGCTCGTTTCCAGATGAACGGGTGTTGGATAACCTCGGGAAGATCGCTAGCAACTACGATGGGCTTCCGCATTTCGTCTGCCCAGCCGAACTCTACCCACGTGCCGATGCTCTGCCGGTCGGGCGGCTCGAAGAACATTACCAGTACCGCGTCGCACCGGCGAACGTCTCGATAGTCCCGGTCTACGAACCCGCCTCTATCATAGATAGTAGGCTGGATAGAGTCAAGTCCGTCGGAACTCCATTGACTAGCGGTCTTGCCCCGAATAGGACTGAGAGCGTTAATCCCCCACGTCGCCAGTTTCTCCTCCGTCTCCGTCCGCCAGTTCAGGTACTTTGGGTCCGTCGTGATCGTCCCGCACAGATACACCGTCGGGCTGTGATTCGTCAGCATCCGCAATCTCCTCAATGGGCGTGGTGCCGATCGTCAGGTTCTCGGGGCTCACGCATTCCAACCGCTTATCCTTTACTAAGGCGGCGATATGTTTGATATCCTTCTCGAAAGCATCCCAAACGATCTCCTGCCCCTCGCCTACCGCGTGGCAGGTCGAGTGGTAGGCGATTACGGCCAAGCTGCCGCACGCGGCGGCGTTATCGGCCGCCTCGCGAACCGCCTCGGGTCGGCGAACGTCCGCCGCTACGCTTACGCCTACAACCGGGCCTGCGTCTCGGGGGAAGAGGCGCTTGCCCCCGGAGGCTACCCAGCTTCCCATCTCCGCCGGTACGGGAGCCCCTACAGTCATCCGCAGCCACGAGAACTCGCTCATCAATCGGCGCAGATGCTCCGGTCCCGTGCAGTTGGACGTGCCGAACGGGAGCATTAGCCAGTCGCCGTGGTGGCCGAGGGAGTTCAGTATCTCGCGGGCGCAGATCGCGTCCGCCGTCAGCTCCTCAGCGTTATGGGACTCCAGCGGCTTATCCGCCCCGGAACCGCTCCAGAGGTGGCGATGTGTATGGTTACAGATTGTGTGGCCCGCTGCGGCTATATCAAAGGCCTGTTCCCAATCAAGGAACCCGGCCCCGCCGATAAGGCTGGTAATTATGCCGAACGTCCCCCGTAAGTCGTGATCACCGAGAAGGTAGGCCGAGTTCATGTGCGTACTCAGCCCGTCGTCAAAGGTCAGTAAGATACGCCCCGGCCGGTTATTCGTTTTCATTGGCAAACTCCCCATCCTCGTGGTAGTTCAGTACAGCCTGAAGGACGTTCTGTGGGTGCGGATCCCATCCCCACGTATAGACTGCGTACGGGGCTCCGAACCAGTTTGTTTCGGCGTAGCGGATCACGTGTTTATGCGTTCCCCAGACGAGATGCGGTATGGCGCATCGGCTCGCAAGGTGGAGCAGGCCGGTAGAACCGCCTACGGCGAGGCCGCCGATATTAGCAAAGATATTTATGCAATCGTCAATCGTGGTCTGGTTGAGGATATTGAATACACCGTCCGGGAAATTCCATTCTGCGTACTCGCTTCGGCCCATGACGATCACGGTACTGGTCTCGGCGAGGGAGGCGGCTAACTCCTCCCAGTTACTTCGCTTCCAGTTTCTCGCCTGCGTCATCTCCCGATCTCGTACGCAGAGGAACGTCACCGGCTTCCCGTTCTCAGGGAGGCCCAGAGTCTCGCGTACGTCCGCCTCGGTCGCGTTCGCATTACCGGTCAGTAGTATCGGGCTTCCCTTCTCGAAGTAGGGGTTGTTCAGCTCTTTCATGTTGCCGTAACTGAATACGTCTACATCCTCGCCGAACCGCCCCTTAGCATCGGCAGCTACCTGCGAGATGAGCTGGTTCAGATCGGCCTTGAGCGACTCCTCCTGCCCAAGCCCATGCCATGCCATACACTCGGCTTCGTGCTCCGGGACTTTCTCCATTCCCACTACCGTCTCGGCGAACGGGTACAGCAGCCGCCGTCCGGGCCGGGTGTAGACCACGCACTGCTTGTATCCGTTGGTATTGAAGATCGCTCGGACTAAGGGGGACCACGCAAAGACTTCCCAGCCCAGTTCCCCAATGAAAGGTCCGGCTATGAGCGTCTTGTTACTTTTCTGCACGCCGTTCTCCTCTTCGTCAGCCGATTTTCGTATCGGCCTTGTAGCGGCCTCGGATGGCCACGATGGTGGCGAGCAAAGCGCTGATTCCGCCGATGATCTGCATCACCGAGGAGGTCGCGGCCCCCTGCTCTTCCGGAGTGATTTCCACGCCGAACAGCAATACTCCTGCCGCGACTAGCGTGATGATCGCTCCCCAGATAGTTGAGCTTGCCCATGCGGGCTTCGTCCCGTTACTCACGTCATTCTCCTTCTTCTCCGCCCGGTTCGGGCGGTGTGTCGGGTTCGGCGGGTCCGGCCGCGATCTCGTCCAACGTGTCCAGCAGGTTGTCGGTTGCGGCATCGGCTCTCGCCTTCAGTTCCAGCAGCCGTACTCGGGCCGCTGCCTTATCTTCCGGGTTGCCGTTGAATGCGTCCAGCAGCCGGAAGCCGAGATCAATGGTCGCGTAGACCATCCCCATCGCTGTTACCGGGTCCACGCTCATCGTAGCGCCTCCTTCAGCTCGGCGACGGCGACGTTCGCCGCCCGTTCCGCGAGGGCGGTGTCCAACCCCGCCAACTCCCTCGCGTGCCAGATATCCACGGTCCGCTTCGCCGCCCGCACCATCAGGGCGATTCGGGGGGCCTGCTCCTTACTGATCTCCCCGGCGTCGGCCAGTAACTGAATGGCGTCTACCGTGGCGCTGTAGGCGATCAATGTAACCTCCAGCCGTCCCGCCGACGTAGAGAACAGGCGGGAACCGCACCCGCCCACTGTCGTCAGCATCGTAGCGATCAGCAACAGTCCAATCCATCGTCTCGTCATCATCTCATCACCCTCTCCTTCGTGGTAAAACTTCGTTCTGTAGTTCCGTTACAAACCGGAGCGCCAATCGCTCGTAAAAGTCGCGGTCACATGCCATCTTAAAGAACAACTGGGCAGTGCTCGACGTAATGCCGTACTCCTCCCGAACGATCTGCGCTACCTTGTTGTTACCCCGCAGGGTAAATCGCTGATCATCCCGTGGCACTACCCGCCTCCTCTAGCAGCCGAACTTCGCTGATGCCCCGCACTTGCGAGACCTCGTACGCCCTGTCCGCTGCTTCTATTATAGCCGTGCTGTGCGATACGAGTAATATCTGGATACCCAGCATCGACGCGACCTCCCGGAGCATCCGCCCGAAGGAAGCCTGCTTATCGCGGGAGATGAACTTGCCCGGCTCGTCGAGTAGGAATACCGGGGCGGGCCGGGGCTCGCTTACAGCCCATACGGCCATCCGTAGGGCCATTGCGGCTACGTCAATCACGCCCCCGCCTACCTCGTCGTTTGGGGAGAGCCGCTCCCCGTTCTTGACGATCCACGGCACGATCTCGCTCTGGTTGCGGGCGATCTTGTGCTCCATCTCGAAGCGGTACTCATCGCCATATACAGTGGAGAGGGCCAGAGTCACCACATCCGCCACGAGGGCGGATACCTCCTCCTGCGTGATTAGCAGAACTTGGTTGACGATATCTCTAGCCCCCTCCAGCTGGCGCACCCTCCGGGTAGCAGCCGTATTGAGCCGCTTAGATTCCTTGAGCTGCGCCCTCAGCAAGTCTCTCTCCGCCTCGGTCTTGTGAAGGAAGGTTGTGTGGGCGGTTAGATCGGTCACGGCTACTCGTCTCCTCGCAGATCGCTCATCAGATCGTCGAGGGCCTCTACGGCGGAATCCAGCTGCTCTTGCTTGTCGGCGGCCTGGGCTTCTAGTTCGGTCACCCGCTCGTTCGCCTCCTTGACGGAGGAGAGCCGGTGTTCCGTAACGAGCCGCTCCATGAGCTGCTTGCGTCGGCCCTCCAGCTCGGACCGCTTCTGCCGGGCGTCGGTGACGGCGGCCTGCGCGGACTTGATCTTGTCGGCGATACTCTTACTCATAATCGTACTCCCTGTTCCCGGAGCTTCCGGCGAATCCACTTGAAGTTTACGGGGGCATAGTTAGTGCCTTCCACGCAGATATTTACGTTGAAGGGGGGAATGTAGGGATTTTCTCCGGCCCGGTGGAGGTCATCGGGATGGGAGAGGTGCGTGTGGCCGTGAATAACCGCCGAGGCCCCGTCCGGAAGGAAATCCAGGGGTCGGTGCGATAGGACGATTCGGTGCCCTTCAAGAGCGATAGTCGCCTCCTTGATTACGGCGTTCCATCCCATCGCATATAGAGCGTTATAGCCTCGGTCGTGATTTCCGGCCACGATAATCTTGTTTTTTCCCTTCAGGCTCATCAGAAGTTCCCGAAGTTCCGTTGCGGAGCCAAAGCCGAAGTCCCCAAGATGGTATACCGTATCCGCCTCACTGACGGCGTTATTCCATCGACATCGGAGCCCTCGCTCCATATCCTCCGCGTCCCGAAACGGACGGCCCGCCCACCGGATAATCTTAGAGTGCCCGAAATGGGTATCGCTGACGAACCAAATCATACCTGTGCCTCCTCCATCGCCTTCCACACGGTCTCCCGCGTAGCCTCGGGTGTATCGTGCTCCTCGAAGAACGCGGCGAGGTTGCCCCGGAAGGATACGCCCACCCGCCCCGTCTCCCGGAGTTTGTCGATAAAGGGCTGGAGGTCCGGGCCTTCCGGCTTCTCCTCCCGCCCCGTCAGATCAAACGTCGTCTCCACCGGCTCTACGTCCAGCGGACATGGCGTAACCGTACAATCCTCGGTATTGAATACCCACGCGGTCGGCTTCAGCGCCAAGTCCCGCTTCCCGGCGGTCAGGCGAAGGAGGGCTCCAGCGTTGATCACCGTCGCGTCTCTGACCTCTTCGATGTAGGGATAGTGGTAGTCACCGAGCACATATAGATCATAGCCGGGGTGCCGCTGAACGTACTGCGACGGGCCGGTTAGGTTCTGCCCCGGCCAGAGGAGTTTGTCCCCTACCATCGCGTGGGCCATAAGGACGTTGAACCGACCTACGGCCTTCGAGTCTAGCTCGTGCGGCGGTTGTCCGAAGGACGCCCCGTACACCGCCACGCACTTATGTACCCAGACCTCGTGGCCATCCACGGTTCCGTCTACGAGCGTCACGGCCCCGGCCGCATCCAGGATACTAAGCGGGCTCCGCTTCCGCGACGCGGCCGCGTGGTAGCTCATATCGTGCTGGCCGTGGATCGTAAGGAAGGGAATGGGATTAGGTTGGAGGAGATGGATCAGGGCTACCATCAGCTCGCCGCTCGGCGTCGGGTTGTCGAATAAATCGCCCGGTTGAAGGATGGCAGCGCAGCCCCACTCGCGGGCGCGATCCATAACCTGCCGCAGTTTACCTAAGCACGTTGCCTTGAAGTCCGGGTCCGTCCGTCTCCGGGGCGTTCGCGTTCGCAGATGGCCGTCGCCTATGATGAGGAGGTTCATTCGGTGGCCTCCTCGGCAGCCTCACGGGTAGAGTAGCATCTCGGGTAGGTTGCCTGTCCGGTATCTGTACCCCACTCGATAACACCGCCGTATTTATTCACTGCGTCAACGTGTATCTCGAACGGATCAATATCGTCGTGCTCGACAAACTGGACCCAGGCCGCCATCCCCGGTATGATGGGAACCCCGTCCATTGTATGCTGGAGCCGGGCGATGGTTTCCTCTGCGGCGTAAGCTCGCTCTAGCCACATCTGACGACTCGCTTCCACGCTATCGAGTTCTATACTACGGACCTCGATCTCGGCCTTCAGAGCGGACATGGGATGCTCGGGACAATTCTCGATATGCTCCTTCAGGGCATCCGCCATCGTCGTGGGTATCTCGTCCTCCGGGCCGTATCGGTGGCCGCAGTAGACGCAGTTGATATACATGCCGCTCTGTAGGTCGCTGACCCATGCCCGGAGGCGATTGATCTCAAGCTGAAGTTCGGCCACCTTCGGCATCCAGACTTCGTTGATCTCACCGACTACGTTGGCGAGTTGGCGGCGGAGGCAGCCGTCGCTCTCAATTAGACCCATCGCAGTCCGCCGTGTTCGGCACACATAGTAGACTTCATCGCCCATCGGTCCGGCGACTATCTCCGCTTCGCACTTTGGGCATTGTTCGCTCATCCAATCACTCCGATATATTCGAGGTAGCCTACTACGATTATAGACGCGAGTAGGAGGAAGGCTATGATCTCGGCGAGGGCCTTGAGCTTCATCGCATATCTACCATAGGTACGTCGTTCTCCTCGGCAACTTTCTGGCAGTAGTTCTCCGAGATATCAATGCTGACGCACCGGCGGCCGAGCCGCTTACATACCCGTAGCGTTGTGCCCGTTCCGCCGAATAGGTCCACTACCATCTCGCCCGGCTGCGTTGAGAGCAGTACGATTCGCTCCATCAGCGCCTCCGGGTGCTGCGTTGGGTGCCACTTACGCCGCTCGTTGAACGTCCCACAGATACGCGAGAACTCCCATACGTCCCCCGGTACGCAGCCGCGAGGGTCCGCCCGCTTATCCCCGCCCTTCTGTCGTGCCGACTCGACGCGGATAGCGTCCGGATAGATCGGCACGCCCTTCGGACGGTAGCGGAAGATCGGACGGTAGCTGCTCTTGAGGTCCTTTTGCCCCTGCTGCCCGAAGGTGTAGAACCACGGAATCATTCGTACGTCCGGGAGGCTGCCCCATTGTCGCCAGATAGCCCATTGGTGTTTGTGGAATACGCTCAGCCAGCAGACGGCGCGGGAGCCGAACATTCGGGCGATGATAGTGCCGAGCAGGCGATGGTACTTATGTTCCGGGAGTTTGTCCTTGTAGCCGTCGTATACCTTGCCGAGATTATCGGGCGGGTCCGCGAAGATGCACTGGGCTACCGGGATGGTCAGGTCGCGGAAGTCCCCGCAGATCACCACTTGCGGCTCGGGATAGTCCGGGATGATTTTCATATCGTTCTCACCTCTGAAGTTGGAAACAGCGGCATGGGCATTGTGCCCCCTCGCCGCCTTCGTCCCGCCAGCCGCAACCGCCGTCGCCGTACGCCAAACCTTGGAAGCCGATGTGGACTTTACGGGGATGGCCGCATACGCATATATCGTTCGCTCGGTTCTCCTTCTCCATCTCGTCCATCGCGTCAAAGAGGGCTCGAATGGCGGGGCTACCCGTGGGCGGCTCCGCGTTCGGCGGAAGGTCCTTCTCTAACGTTACTTGGGCCAATTGGGATATGTCGGGATCGTCCGAATGAATGGCGATCAGCCGGAGAATGCTCTGGAGCCGCTCGATCTGCGCCGCCGCGCCCATCAGTAGCTTCCCGGCGGGGAGGTAGCCGCCGTCAATCATATGCTCGTTCTGGGCCTCGTAGCGGCAGGCGTCGGGGAGTTTCATTTCGTAGCTCATGGCGTATTCCTCAGCACAGCCTTCTTTGCCTTCGGGGTCAGTTCCGTCTCACACAGCGGGCAGTCCTCCATTTTCTCCATCAGTGCGTCCCGTGTCTTTTCAGCCACGGCGATATCTACCGCGAGGTCCCCGCTACCCTCCGCTTCGTGTTGTACGCCGACGAGGAGGTTATTCAGTTCTCTCACCTCCCGGCTGATCGGAAGGAGGGTCTGCCGCAGTTCGTTAATTTCGTTGACGGTCGTCTCGATCTCCCGGATGA
>Ga0075125_10000638_pt1 | contig 15798 bp, 27 predicted proteins | sample AntAceMetag02UKN_FD_69810 | JGI IMG/M metagenome (GOLD analysis project Ga0075125, IMG submission 69810) | Saline lake microbial communities from Ace Lake, Antarctica - Antarctic Ace Lake Metagenome 02UKN | ecosystem: Environmental > Aquatic > Non-marine Saline and Alkaline > Saline | place... | reverse complement strand
ACGTAGACAACGTCATTGTCAGCCGCACCAACGCCAAGCGTAGTCGAGGTAAGCGCGTTGCGGTCAAGGTCTACAGCAAGGCCAGTGCTGGCCGCTGTCTGTCCGGAGCCAGTGCCAACAGACATAAAGCCGATTGCAGCTAGTACCTGTGCTGACATCTGGTCTGCAACCTGCGCATCCATGAGCTCAGTGATGGTGTTCGCAATGTCGCGGACCTCTTTGACACGTCGAGCGAACCGGCCATGCTCGCGATACCTTGAACCGTCGTCGTTCCATGCGCTCACCAATTCAATGTGAGCGCGTCCCTTGATGCCCTGTGAACTCTTGAATTTCATATCAGTCGCTTCTATCATCGTCTGCCTCCTGTGTCTGAATAGACTTGTAATTCTCGACCAACGTCGCAACGTCTGTCAGCAATCCCTCGGCAAACGTCATTCCTTTTACGGTGTCCGCTGCTGGCGCGTAATCAACTTCACGCGTTTCCTTCACCTTGCCGTCAGGCCCGCGCAGGACCATGCTGACCTTGTCTCGTATCGGTTGCCCATCTTTATATTCTGGCATTTCTCACCTATAGCTCACTGTCAGGTCAGCCGCCAGCGATTGGTCAAATTCAAGATACAGCCCAGTCTTGCACTGCACGTCAAAGGTGAAGGTGATTGGCTGCACTGATATCGAGGTGGTCAAGTCCAGATGCAGGACTGCTATCGCGGCGCCGCCTGTGACGGTATTATCGAACACGGTGCAATCACCTGCAGCCGTCAGGCCATTCACAACGATACTGTGCAGTCCACACGGGCCCGCGCTCACCTGCGCATCTGCCGTGACGTGGGAATACTTCCAAGGGAAATCAATCACTGAGTTTGCCATATCTTCCTCCTCTCTCCTGACCACCGGGGGCATGACGAATCCGTCCGCCCCCATAGGTCAGGCTTGTCGTTATGCCAGGGTCGAACCTCCCATGAAGCCACCGCGCCAATCCAACGTGCAGACACCGGCGCACATGCGCACGCGGTAGAACACGTTGTCAGTAGCGAAGTCACCACTGAAAGGACCGACTGCACCACCACCAACAGACACCTTGTCGCTCGCCTTCATACAAATCTCGGGGCGCTCATGGCCTGAGAGATGTGCGAACTCGAACATTGCAATGTCGTTGGGGTCTGGGAACAGATACCACTGTGTCAGGATGTCAGCGCCACCGTAGACGCCAAGATACGGGTCAACAATCAACTGTAGACCTGTCTGGCTAATCACGTTGGCAGTAGGCCATGCCGTCGCAACACCACCAGCGTCGTCAGTCCACATCTTTGTTGCAGACGAGAGTATCTGGCGGGCAGTGAATTCAAGACACGGAGGGACCACAAGGTATTTGGCGCGGGCCATAATCGGCTCTCCTGCTGCATCCAGGTATGACTGGAACGTCTCTACGCCAGTCTCAAGGTTTGCGATGGTCAGTTCAATGTTCGCAGCATTGCCGGTTCCTGCACTAAACAGTGCATTCCGGGCATACTGACCGGTCACAAGGCGATGCTCGGTGCGAACAGCAGCACGGGCAAACCGTGCAGGGGTGTCCTTCAGTGCGCCAAGGTCATCATTGATAAGGGATTCCCACGAGATATCGAACTGCCGTCCGTATTTCAGGACAGTCATTTCGTACTTCGCTTCACCCCTGCCGGATGCAAGGTATTCACCCTTCTCTCCAACCCTTGCCAGATACTGATCGCCACCAGTGATGGCGAAGCGGTACGATGCCTTGAAGTCCTTATTTGTGGACATGCGCGTAAACGCTTTCCACACAGGGTCAACACCCTTGTACGAGGCCAGCAACTGCCGGTCCAGCACGTCACCGAACAGATACGGGAAGTCTGAGGTTGTCATCGCTTCCTGAATCATAAACACCCTGCGATGCTCGGGCATCCCATCAGTGTTATTGATCAGCTTGACAGCCTCTGCGAGTGCAGCATCATAGCCTACACTGCGCGGGATATCACCAACAGGGCTCCAACCCTTCTCAGCCTCCATCAGCTGTACAAAATCAGTCATTGTTCTATCCTCCTCTTGCGCTACACAGTCTAAGATTCAGGCTGTGCAGCATCTGCGACGCCTTTCTGAATATCGCCCATAGTCAGAGCGCCCTTTTCTATAGCGAGGTACGAATCGAACTCCTTCTGCGCTGTTTCACATTCGGCTATAACCCGTTCCTCGCCTGCTATCACCCGGTCAATCTCAGTGATGCGTCTTTGATTAGACTCTACCCTGGTGGCCAACTGATAGCGTTCGTATGACAGGCCGCCGACATTGGAAAAGTGCTTTGCCTTTCGTTCCTCAATCTTCGCGTAATAGTCCAAAACTCACCTCCTCTCAACTACGCCTGCGCTTCTGAAACCATGATGTAACGGATATTCCCGTTGATGAGGCACCGCAACGCATACGCCGGGGTGTCGGTGTTGGCCGCGTACTGGACGGCACTCAGACCGACGAACGCAAATACGTTATCAGCAGTTGCCTTGCCGGTGCCGTCTCCGTCCATCACGAACCTGTGAATGGAGTGCTCGGTAGCAGTGCCGAAATCGGTGCTTGCGCCATCAGCCCAAAGCTCTGACATTCCGCCAGAGACAGAGGCCAAGACATTCCTGTCAGGCGCCATCAGTGTGGCCCTGTGTCCAACAGCCAAGCCAAGGCAGGTGCCGTCAGTGTCGAACTCAAGTCCGTCATGGCAACCGTGAGCGTTAGCCACGCCGACTGCCTCAACGATGGTGCGGAAGCGTCCAGCCTCACCAGCTACTCCTGCGCCATTGAGACCGAGCACCATGTACTGGCCGCGAACGTCGCCACTGGTGGCGGTCGTGCGGTAGCGGTACTCACGGAACTTGTCCTGTGTTGCGCTTGATTCCGGTGCAGCAGACGTACCGACAATCTCAGTAGCGTCGTCAGGGTCAAAATGAACCTTGACAGGGATGACATCGGTATCTCCTGACGTGATGGCATACAAGGCGTAACCAAAGAACTGGTGACTCGCCTTGTTCGCAATCTTGCTCAGGATGCAGGTAGTCTTGTTGATGAATATCTCATTACCAACACCGACGGCCACATTCCCATCGTCATCCTCCGCCACAACTGACAACTGCCAGATACCCTCTGTGTCGATGGCCACCAAGTCGGTTGCAGCAGCCGCGCTCTTAAACGAGACTCCAACAATGTTCTCGCCAACCAGGACAGCGTCACCCTTGTCGACGAATCCGTCTGTGTGGGTGGGATGGGTAATCTGGCTCTCAGTGAACGTCAGGTGACGTCCTTCATAGGTGCTAGAGACTTCATCTCCAGCAGTTCCAGCCGTATAAACTCCGTATGGCATTTTCGTTACCTCCTCAATAAACAATTACCGCTTGCTGACGGCGGCGTCCAGCGTTGCATCAGACCATTCAGGGTTAGCATCCTTGAATGCCTCGCGGAGCTTGGCCCTGCCGTCCTCGGTGACAACATTGGATTCTCCAACACCCTTCGGCTTGCCGGACTGGCGAATCTCGTCGATGTAGCTCTTTTCAGCCTTGATGGCATCCTCTAGCCCATCGGCACTGTCCGCCTCAGCGTAGTGGGACACCAAGCGCTTCTTGGCAGCTTCAGGTAAATCAGTCTCCCCAATAGCAGCCTCAACGGTAGCTTTGGTTTCGGCAATCTTCGCCTGTTTCACAGCCTCCTGCGCCTGCGTCAATAGACCGTCACGCTCGGTTGTGAGCGCGGCAATCTCCGCGTCCTTCTCTTTGACCTGTTCCTCGATTTCCATGATGTGTTTGACCTCCTTGTGTACCTCAGCCCTGACATCAGACTCAATAGCTGCTATCAGGTCCGGGCGTCGTTCTCTGAGTCCAGCCAATTCAACCAAATCTACGTCTTGGCTGCGGTCGGCTTCATATAGGGTCACGATTCCGCCAGCCCCGGGTGATGTCACGAAATCAACGGACCTGGCACGCACTAGGGTTTCAACGACGAGCGTCGGCACGCCGTCCACCTTCGTTTTAGAAGCGTTGCCAACCGCGTCTATACTGATGCCCATTTCTGATAGCATCGTCTTGTCGCGCAGGCTGGACAGCGTCTCCATGAGCCAGGGGCTAATGATTTCTGCAACACCGGTCACGGTCCCGGATTCATCGCATGTAACGTCCTTCAGTGTTGCCACCCAATCACGAATAGACCGCTCGGGCCTGTCGTGTTCCTCACTCTCTGATGGGTGGTCAGCAAACATCTTGGCGCCCTCGAATATCTTGTAGTCGCGCGCCAGCATGTCAGCCGGGTAGTACCGTTCTTTGCTGACATTGAATCCCGCCTTGATAACAACGACGTGGGCCCTGCCCTTGTCCACCTTCGCTTCGCTCAGTGACTCGACGTTGCGGATGGATTCTCGTGTCGTGGCTTCCTTAACCCACTTCGGTATATCGTCCTCAGATATTTCAAGGGCCCTATAGGCGGCGCGTATCCTTCGCTTGACACCGGATAGTGCCTCAGCAGGGATAACGGCCTTCTGGCCCTTTAATCCGCCGGGTGATAGTGCAGCGGCCAGCGTGCCGAGTTGTCTCTTGGTTGCCTTCTGGTCGATGTCTTCCCACATCCGCAGTTTCCAGCCTCCTGGTTTGTCTGTTTCTGGTGTGTAAGCAAATGCGGAGGCTGGATATGCGGCGCCTTCTTCAGTGCGGGTGATTGACTCTTTCTTGACCTCTACCATCGCGTCGTTGACGCGGGTGATGGCCTCGTTGACCTTGTCTTCGTCCGGCTCCTCAGATGACAGGAGCTTTTCAACTAAGACCTTGATTTCCTTGATGAGCTTGGCATCCCGGCTTGCGTTCCGCTTGCCGGCCTCTTGGATGAACTCCTGATATGCCGAGCGCAGGGATTCAACAGTCTCATATACCGTGCGCCTGACAACCTTTTCGGGATTGCCAAAGGTTGCTGTGCCGCCCTCATCCAATGTGTACGACGCCTTGTAGAGTTCGTCATTCACCCGGTAGATAATCTCAGTCTCAAATACGTCTTCAATCCAGATGTCATGCGGCACGGGGTCAGGCTGTGGTGCAATGTAGGAATTACTCAGCGCCGTCTGCAACATCTGGCGCTTGTTGTCATCGCTCATATCAGGCATGTTTGTTGCCTCCTTGGTCTTTCCTTCTCCGATATCCTGTGCCCTCATCTGCATACCGCATTCCGGGCATAGCTGCGTGCTGCACTTCACATTGGCAGCGACGGTTACTTCAGCATCATCCTTCGGGCATACACAGATATGTTCTCCGTGTGGATGCACCGCTTCCTTGACCATTTGCTTCTTTGGCATCTACCCTCCCTGTGACACAACAAAAAAACCGCAAACTCAATGAGCCTGCGGTTCTTCCGTCAGCCTTGTTGTGTGTCAGTTACTTTGTCTGTTGCATATCACTTCGCTACACCAGCACGACATGGCTATAATCCTCTACCTTATTGGTGATGGTGTTATAGCAACCATTTCTACCCTCACGCATTTCCTTGTTCTTTGCGTGGCGGTGGCTCCACTCGTCTGGTTCCATTGTGTCTGACTCTTGAATATCGTCGTGTCTGTTCACCCATTCAGTGAAGCGTTTCCAGTCGATAGCTTCACGACACTTGCATTCTGCATCTACGGAATGCACGTCGACAGCAGATGGTAAAGTGAATTTCATGCTCAGTCTATGCAGCTTGCCGCCGTGTTGATACAGTATGTCACCCATAACAGCTACGGCGAATGTAGGAGCCTCAAAGTCTGTATTACAGTCGCACGCAACTGAAATATATGCGACTCGCGTTACTTCTTCAACTGTCAGCATGTGCCTCCTAGTCAGCCTTTATTGTCCTCTCGACTTTCACCATCGTCAATTTACCGTCGCGTATCTGTACCGTTATTGTACCGTATCTGATAGGCCACTGCACCTGCGCCAATTCCGCAACAAGTCGGTTGTCTGCGTCAGTGTTTATCATTTCCTCTCCATCATCACCGGGGCAAGCGCACACTCGCAGTTAGGATGGAACGGTGGCCCCATTTCACCACTCGGGAATGCTTGGTCAACAGGTATCACACCCACCGCTGCATTGCCCTGGCATATCTCGCACGGGTCATTCGTCACGACCTCTTTGCCTGTCACACCCATGTCATTCATTGCGTCAAGGCTACCCTGTGTCAGCGCCGCGGCTGTTTCAGTCCTGGCAATCATCATTGCCCTGCCCTGCTGCGTGAGTCCCTTGATTGCAGACGGCTTGCCCCTGCCCATCCAACCGAGTGAGCGCTTGATATCGGTAGTCAGGCCACCGGGGCCGCGCTTGTTGGCGATACCGTCACTGATGACCTGCGCCAATTGCTTCTTTGTTTCAGTATCCATCCGGGTGACCAGTGTTGCAGCGTGTTGCTGTGCCCATGATACCGCTTTGGTCATTGGTGGTCCCTCAAATGGCAAGCTAGCTGCATTCATCATTACTTGATTCGCAGGAGCAACTTGTGTGATTAGTTCCTTTGGCAGTGGTGTGCGAATCGCGTATTGATTACCGTAGTATTCCGTTGGTCCTTTTGCCTTTGTCCACAGATATTTATTCACCTGGTCCTTCGGGATGGCATACCTGATAACCACTGCATCTTCACTCATTGCATATCTACTGGCGCCGAGCCAGCTATCAGTCACCATGTACCATTTAGGAGACGTTAAGTGAGGTGCAGGCGCGAGCCCTGTTGCCTTGATGCCAGCTACGTTCTTAGCCCATGTTGAATGGTAGACGACGAAGCTCTTTTCTGCCTCATATTGCAGCATCTGGACTGTTGCAGAAGCATGAATCTCTGCGAGCTCCGCAACCAATTCTGCTGTTAGTGGACGCTCGAATGCCGCCAACAGCGGGTCAAGAACGTCGTCTATGTCGCGTCCAAGGCTCAATTTACGTGCACCTTTTCATATTCTTCCTGGTAGTAAATCATCCAGTGCTGACCACATGGACACATGACTGACTTGAACGGTATGTCCGCCGAGCTCCTGGCATGAAAGGTGTGTCCGCATGGCATGGCGAACGACAACCCGAGACTGCCAACATCACCTATCACCTTGCCGTCCGATATCACCTTCTCCCTGAGAATCTTGATCAGCACCTCACGGCTATACACCAACATGCCGGTCGTTGTTGCTATCATTCCTCCTCCACCTCAGCATACTTGTAGTAAAGAGCCTCGATGGCATCGTACGGGAACGCTATACCGAGCGCCTTAAAGTACGACCGCATATCTCTTTCAATCTTGTCTGCTTTGCGTAGGTTTTCGGGGTCTGCGGGATTTGCGGGTATACGGGCCTCGGCCAGCCTTCTCAGGCTCTGCACTCTCTGCTGTAAATTCAACATCGGTCGCCTCCAGTCTGCCGGTTCCGTTGCAGTGATGGCATTTCACCTGCACAAATCCCATGTTCTTCTCGGTGAATCCACGTCCACCGCATGCCTCACATTTCAGTGCGTCCACTATGCCTCCCGTTTCCTCAATACTTCTTCAAGGCGCTTTAGAACTCGGATGGTTGCAGCCTCTTGGCTACCCTCGGGCAGTTTCTCAAGTTCTTCCAGCACAGCAGCAGTGTCGTTGATGCCCAACGCTACTAATGCTTGCTGTTTCACGTCCTTTGATTGTGCAAGCTCAGGGAATGCACCAATGACCTTCACCAATGCGTCAGCCATTGCCAGCGCGTCTTCCGGTGCTATCGGTGCGAAGTCCATGTCGACATACCATTCAGATTCAGGCACGCCGGCGTGCTCGAGGATGACATCGTTGATATCGCTGTATGCCGATTTCCAGATTACCTGGTAGCTCTGTAACATCTTCAACATCGGCAATTCCACCGTCTGTGCAGTGGCCAATGAACCTGTCGAGATATCACCAAAATATTGCTCCGGGATACCGACAGCAGCACAGACCTGCAACTTAATCATGCGACCGTCCTGCCATGCGTTTGATGCGCCTGTGTCGGTTTTAATGGGCGTGGTCATGCTGCCGAGATTCTCAACCAGATGGGACCCCGCGGGAACTTCTACCTCATCCGTCTTGGCCTTGATGGCGTTGACCTGCGCTTGTCCGCCTACAACCTTCGTCTGCCATGCGAACCGGGCCAGTGCCAGCATTATCGCAACTCGGGATGCGAGGAACCTACGGTATTGCGTGATCCAGTCGAGCGCAGGCAGCAATAGTGGATTGCCGCGCTGTGAGATAGTGTTGATTGCCAGGTGGTAGATGACAGCTTCCTCAGTCTGTTCTACTGCCGAGCCGCTTGCATCCTGACACCCTTCGTTCTTGATATTGGCAATGCTGCGGTAATACCCGGCCTTCGCGTTGCCCTGTGGTGTAGACCACTCACGCTTGTAGTAGCGCACGTCCATAGCATCATCAGGGTTTGTGATTATCTCGGTGATTTCCAGCGGGTCGATGTAGCGGATGGTCGATTCTTTGCCGAGGAAGATGGCGAAGAACATCTCGCCGTCAATCAGCAGCTTGTTTGAGCACAGCCGCTGCCCTACTGCGCCGAGCACCTTCTTGTTGACCTTGGAATTCCAGAAGGCATCTAGCGCCTTCTTCGTTGACTCAGCATCATCAGGCACTGACCATGTCATACCGGGACCGAACGCATAGTCCGTCCACAGCCTGATTGACTGCTTTCCCAACGGGTCCTTCAGCGCATAGGTGCGCGAGGTGGTGATGTTGGTTTTCCGTTCCGCGTCGGTGACGACAACAAGCTGATTGCTGAGGTTCGTCCATCCGGAATCTTCAAGCCGCAGTTCTTCCTCAACCGTTGCCGTGGCTTCCTGCACTCCTGTGAGTGATATTTCTCTGAATAGTTGACCTAGCGACGCCGCATAAACCGGCCTATCTTCTGCCATTTCGCACCTCTCGGTTTCAGGATATGCCACGCAAACCTCAGCCGCGCCCTGTACGGCCACTGTTCCATCATTCTAACGTACTCCATGAATGGCTGTCGACTGTACTTGCGGAGCTTCTTGACTATCTTGGAATTCATGCGTGCCTCCACTTGCGCCACTGGCGCCTGACGTTACGATGTACGAATGCTGATAACCGAGTGCCGTGTATCCGAACAATGACTGCGTCCAGCCTGCGACTCAGTGATTTCGGGTCGCGTACCAGGAAGTCAATAGACCACTCCATGCACGCGCATGTAACAGTGATTTGGTCACCCGGTCGAACACGGATAATGCCACCTTCATCGAACAGGTCTATTGTGCGTCCGCATTTCGGACACTCAAACAATATACTGCTCATGCGTTGCTCCCTTTCCTGTTGTGCATCCGGGCATACCGGACGTTCTGCCGTTCAACCTTGTGCGCCGCACGATTGCGACCGCTATGTGCACCCACAATTCCGTTGATGCTGCGCACCACGCGAGGTGTGAATACGGCAGATAGCGTGGTGAGCAATGCAGCTAGATTTCCGAGGTGCCTACGTGTCTTCTGATTCAACTGTGCCAGATTTCTCATGTGTCCTCCCTATATCAAATCCATATTGACGCCCATCGCCTGCATGCTGTCGTACACGACAACGCGGTCGTGCTCAACCGGCTTCGGCATCCATGTTAGCGCCTGCGATGTTGAGTCCACCTGATCGTCATGCTCTCCTGCCGGGAATGCCGAGAGCTCGTCGATATAGTCATGTAGCCACGGCGCGTGTTCCGGTAGTAGCACTTTGCCAGCCTCAATCAGCGGAGTCACCGCCGTAATCCTGACCATCTTCTCCTTGCTGACCTTCACCGGCAGGACAGGTATTGTTGTGTCCCTTGATAGTTCCTGAATCATAGACTGCCCGGAGGCTGCGTCCTCAACCAATACTGCTGATGGCCTATCCCGGTCATTCAGCGCGATAGCCACTCGTTTCAGCTCAGGGAATTCCACCTTGTCACGCCAGACATCCAGCAGGTAGTAGCCGTTGTCAGCTTCACCCCACACAGTACAGACTGAATAGTCCGCGCTCTGCCCTGTCTTGAATGCCGTATCCCATGAGTGGATGATGCGATTGAATGTAGGACGCGTGGTGTAATAGTGCCACCACTCCCGCTTGATGATGTTGCCCTCGGCTACCTCTGGTTCGCCCTGGTACAACGACGCGAATGCCCTTGACCCTATCGTTGTCCTGATTGTGTTCAACTCTGTTAGCGGATACCTGTCAGGCCATAGCGCCTGTTCGCCTTCGATAGCGCGCATATGGAGAACGTCCCACTGGTCTGCTTCAGGGTCAGCCGCAGAATAGCGCAGCAATCGGCCAACAAGGTCGTCGTTGTGCCACCGGGTCATCACCATGACAATAGCCGCGCCAGGGGCCGCGCGCGTGCGGAAGACCGTTGTATACCACCGCCATATGTTCTCCCTGACTGTCTCGGATGCAGCTTCCTCAGCATCCTTGACAGGGTCATCGATAATGCCTAAGTCGAACCCGCGCCCGGTAAGGCCACCGCCAATGCCGACTGCGTAGTACGAACCGCCTTGCACCGTACCCCACTCATGCGCTGCCTGCCGTTGCGGGATAATGGACTCCTGCGCTGCCCGCTCAGGGCGGTAGTAGACACCTGGGAACAGTCGCGTCATTTCTGGTGACACGAATATGTCTCTAGCCTGCCGTGAGTGTGTCAGTGCGATTGACTCAGCGTAGCCTGCCTGGACGACATATGTAGATGGCTTCCTGCCGAGATACCAGCATGGATACCGTATTGATACCAGGTTGGACTTGCCGTGGCGTGGAGGCATCGTGACCACCAGCCGCTTAATCTCTCCGCGCTCAACAGCCTCTAGCTTGTCAGCCAGGGCGACTATGTGCCAAGGGCATAGGTAATCAGCCCATGTGTAACGGCAGAACTCAAGCAGGTCGGTGCGTGCCCTACGCCGACTCAGTAGCTCCGTGGCTGCTTCGACGGCCTTCGATGATGGCGGTGAGTTCATCGTCTGTGAGTTCTGCCACCTCTTTCTTGTTTGTGTATTCAATTTTCTGTGTGTCTGCCATGCCGAGCAGGTTCTTTGACAGGAATATCGCAACGGCAGCGTTCTTCTCTGACAGCTTGAACATGTTGTGCCGCAGTGATATTAGTCCACCGATGCGCTTCTTAGCGAAAACGGCGGAGAAAGTCTCGCCGTAGTGTTCTTTACAGCCACGATACAGGGTCTTGTCGCTGACACCGAACCACTCACACATCTCACGTAGTGAGCATTGGATTCGACACAGCCGCTCGAATTCTGTCCAATTGATGATCTTCGGAGGTCTGCCGGTCCGCGCCATATGGATATGTTAACACAAAGAAAAGGGCCCCGTTGCCGGAGCCCCTTTCAGCTATCGTGTTGATGTGCCCTACACCATCACACCTCCTGCTGTCTGAATTGTCTTTGTCATGCTTCACCTCCCCACTGTTCGGCCATTGCTCGGGCGATGCCTGGATAGGTCTGGCTGCGGAGCCGCGCTTGGTCTGGCCCCGGCGGTACGTTGTTCTGGCCGCTCGGTGTCTGGTTGGTGAATACCAGCTTGGCTACGTGTTCGCCGCAACAGTTAGGACAGCCGTACTTGCCGAGTTCGTATCCAAATGAGTGCCCACACTTGCACCGATAGTGCGGCTTTGCATAGGACGTTGGTATGAGCTTTGGAAGTCCTTTCAGCCACAGACATGTGGACTTGCTGGCGTCCTCTCCAAACATCCACGGCTGGATAATCTGGTCGGGCTTGCGGTAGAACCGAGACATGACGCCGATGGGATTCTCGATAGCAACTCTCGGCACATGCTCCAGATAGGTGAAGTTCATAAAGAATGACCATGCTCTGTACTGTCGGCCATCTGCCCGCTTCTCTTTGAACCATCGCGCCCCGCTAACACATAGGTCAGTGCATGGCGGAAATGCAATCACCATATCCCATGCCTTATCGAGTAGCGGCACAACGTCCTGTTGCAGATGCCATTCAGGATGCCCGCCGGAACACGGGAGAATGTCGCACGAGTACGCTTCGTGTCCGAGCCGCCGTAACTCGATGGTCACGGCCTGGGATTCTTCACATGCAACTAATACCTTCATCTGCTTGTCCCGTATTCCTTGAGCAATCTTAGTCCTGCATCCATCGCGTCGTGTCCGGCGTCGATGTAGCGTAGCCGGGCAGCTAACACTGCCGCCGCATCGTTGGCGTCCTGGTTCGGGTATTCCAACTGCAAGAGGTAATCAGTCAGGGCCTGTTCCTTCTCAGCCCACTTGGCTGCGAATTCTTCCTGTGTCATGCCACAGCAACTGTGATGCTCTTGCTCCCACTGGAATGCTGCAAGGGCCACATTGTATGCCGCGACACCCTCCCAAGTGCTAGGCCACTCGGCGATGTTCGGCTCGCGCATCACCCATTCACAATATGGACACTTGTAGATAGTCATGCTACGAATCCTCCTCAGTTTTGTTTTCCACCCAACTCTCGCCATTCCAGAGCTTGTTGTACAGCTCGTGCATCACGAACGATAGCCATGCCTCCTCATAGCTGGCATATTCGTAATGCCCGCTATAGAACTCGGAGAAATGATGAATCATGCTAGAGGGGTCCGGCATCTTCGCCTCGTCATTACCTTCATAGGTGAAGAACTGGCCTGATACCATTTCCTGCAAATGTGCCTGAGTGGGGAGCCAGACAGAATTAACAAACAGGCGTTCAGCCTCCCCTCCTAGGTAAAACTCGCCCTCGCAGTTCCAACACCAAACGCCAATAGGCGATTCCTTCTTGCCAATGTCCGCCCTTTCGACATACAGGTCGCCGTCGTTGTATCTCGTGTTCTGCCCCTGTATCTCAGGACAGTCGCACATCTTCACGTACAGTTCAAGTGTCTGGTCGCGCATCTTACGAATCCTCCTCATTGTCGATGTGCGCCGTGACTGCCTTGATGTGCTTGCAGGGACCGTCACCGAACTGGTAGGCAGGGCAGGTGCACTCCCATTTCCTGACGACATCAGGATCGCCGTCGCCACTGCCGCAGTATTTCACGGTGTAGGTCTTGCCGGATGGTGACTGCACTGAGTAGCTGCCACCTGCCTCTGTGATTTTCATTTCCTGTGCCATTTCAACCTCCCTTCGTTGATTGATTGGGTCGGTTACGACTCGTTTTGCATTATCCATGTGCCATCGTCTGCGCGAATAGCCCCGTCTACCGTCATCCGCACAAACCCGCAGTGCCCTTTGAGTGTTCGCGCGCACGCCTCCATGATTGCTTCATCGAGGTCATTGGTCTTTAGCGCGAGCATGCTGTCTGGATACCGCCCGCCGAGTTCGTCAACCGTGTACCTCACTTCGTATTTCAGCTCACTTCTTCCTTCAATCTCAACGGCCACAGCCTCAACATCATCGTCTGAAATATCGTCGCCCCCATCCCTGAGTTGCAGCGCCAGCTCACCCCTGTCGATACTGGAACAGTCTGCATCCGGTCCTGACTCACTGATAAACAAGGATGCCATGTCTTGAATGTCTCCCTTTGATAGTTTCATTTCCTGTGCCATTTTCATATCCTCCGTGCCTTATTATCGCCCATTGCAAACCTGACCCGAGTAATGAAGGTCTGCTCAGAATCTCCGTACAGTGCCCACGACGCGCCGCAGAAGTACACCAGCGACTCAAAGCTGTTGGGCCAAAGTTTCAAGAGTCCGTATATGTAGCCTTTCATTTCCTCAGTCATTTCCTGTCCCTCCCGTTCTTCCATCTACAGGAATATTAGACTATTGCAACCACTTTGTCAATAGCTTATTGCCAACATAGACAGATTCCATGCGACTACTATCAACATCCCCACGACTACGCCGCGCATTATCGCCTGATTTCCTGACAATAGAATCGCACCGGCGAATATAAACGCCATCCCCATCTTCAGCATTTCCCAATTCTCGCAGTGCAACAGTGGGTTTGCCTCGGTGCCGACAGGGAGCAGTGCCTGCGTCAGCAGGACATCACTGATATTCAGGGCAATAAACGACGCGGCAAGCACAAGCATTATTCTTCCCATTGATGCCCGCATTCAGGGCATGTGATTGTCTTGGCCTGTGGTTCCTTCGGCTCATGGAATGTCGCGGTCATCATATCCTCGACTTCCTTCTCACTGAAACCAATCGCGTCCAGCGGCACGTTCATCGCGTCGAGGTCTTGCAGAATATCCTTCAGTTCTGGAATCTCCCACGAACTAAGCTCCTGCTGCCGGTTATCAGCAATCGCATATGCCATAGCCGTCTTCTCGTCGTCTGTAACGATGCAGCAGGGCAGCTCCGTGTATCCGAGTTCAAGTGCAGCCTCAAGACGGCCGTGACCGGCCTCTACCGTGTATCCTGTGGCATTCTGGTTGACGATGATTGTGCCACGGAAACCAAAGGCCACGATAGACTTCTTCAACGATTCAATGTCGTGCTTCCTCGGGTTACGCGGCCAGGGTTTGAGTTCCGAGATTGGGATGTACTTGATTTCCATGCTACTCCTTCCTGCCGATGATTGTGTATTCGTGCCGCTTTGCTGTCCGTTTCTGGTCATCTAGCTGTGACGCAAATGCTGCACCAATTGGATATCCGAGGTCAGTGATAACGATATCGTGCAATGCAAATCCAACAGATAGATATGCCTGTATGATATCGCTGTGGTATGCGTAGAATACGCCTTTGCGCCTGAAATCGTTGATTGCCCAGCAGCAGAATCGTCCTGGCTTTAGCGCGTCAAAGCAGCGTGCCAGCACCACGCGAATGCCACACAGGAAATCTTGATACGTGCCACAAAACCCAAGCTGCCCGGGTTCGTCACCATAGTATTCGATATCATAATATGGTGGGGATGTCAGGACCATGTCTGCACTATTGGCAGGCACTTTCATTTCCTTGGAATCACACTCGGTTAGTGTTATGGCTGACTGGCTACCAAACAACAAGCCTTGATCGCGCCCTTGCAGGACCGCCGCAATGTCTCGGTTCGCATCCATGAATTCATGTGATATGTCGAAGCCAAGATAGTTACGGTCTAGCTTATAGACCAGTTCCATCCTGCTGTTGTGTCCGGCGAATGGGTCAAGAACAGTCTCGCCTTTTTCGCTATACATCTTCACAAGGTAGCGGCCTATGTTCTGTGGGAATCTACTTAGTGCTCCACCTTTACCACGACATGATTGACCACTAACATCGAATATCCGGTCGGCCACAGCACCGAATTCGACATTACTTGTTGACTGGTAGTTGCGCTCAGTCGCGTGCTTGTCCTGCGCCTGGTGCGCCTGTTTCTCTGCTGCAATGATGCTGGTAGGAATGAACCCATACTTGCCGACTACCTCTGCGCGCCGGTCCCTACTTTCCTGCAGGCTATCTAAATCTTTTGCCATTAGACCTCCGGTGGCTCTCTGACGCCTTCTTCGTAGACTTTCAGATGCAGCGATGCAGCATGCCGCCACTCTTGCACGGCGCCCTTGGACTGCCGCCAACCTTTCATCAGGTAGATGGCATCACACCGGCTGATAATTTCCATGTCCATCGTCAGCCATTCATTGTTTGGTGCAGCGCCGCCCAATCGAGCACTGTTCTTGTGTGGGCAAATCACAGCCCAACCCATACGCGCTAGTCTCACCTCGACATCCTCGGCAGCACGGATATTCAGCGTCACGCCGTACTCAGTGTCTGCCCGGTATTTTCCGGCGACGTAGATCAGTTCCATCACTTCACCTCAAGTGGCAATCCCCAGAATCCACGTCGTACCATCTGCGCTATCACCGCGTAGTTGGCGAGGTCAATCCATGAGTCGTCAACCGTTTC
>Ga0075125_10000637_pt1 | contig 15817 bp, 15 predicted proteins | sample AntAceMetag02UKN_FD_69810 | JGI IMG/M metagenome (GOLD analysis project Ga0075125, IMG submission 69810) | Saline lake microbial communities from Ace Lake, Antarctica - Antarctic Ace Lake Metagenome 02UKN | ecosystem: Environmental > Aquatic > Non-marine Saline and Alkaline > Saline | place... | reverse complement strand
GGACAGCAGAGCAATACCGAACCATTTTTATTGCCTGAACAAGCCTTTGAAAGTCTATCTAATGCTTACTTAAACAAAGGGTCAGTAATAAAAAGAGAAGGTTTAACACAGTTTGATAAGTTTCCTGAAATAGTTGCCAATATAACAGCTTGTACTAAAGCCAATCCATGCCAAGTTACAGCAGGAACTCATGGACTTTCTAATGGAGATATAGTCCGCTTATCAGGAATATCTGGAATGGTAGAACTTAATAATGCTGATTATACTGTTACTAAAGTAGATAATGATAAATTTACATTAAATAGTACAAATTCAACTTCTTATACTACATATACTAGTGGAGGAGTTGTTTCTACATTTTGTTCAGATCCAATAATGGGATTAAAAAGGCATATAAAATCTGATGGTACTACTGAATTATTATGTTTCACTGACAATAGAGCAGCATTATATAACGATACTTCAGAAGTATTTTTGCCTATAGAAAACTTTTCTGAAATATTAGGTCGTGGAGATGGTGCAACAAAAAAATATACTGGAACATTAGTATTTAAACCAATATTAACAAGTTCGTTTGCTGTTACAGATGGTACTGAAATATTTTCAGATAATGGAGATGGTACTTTAACAGGAGATGGAGGAGGTTCTGGAACTATAGTTTATGCTACAGGTGCTTATTCTATAACTTTTAATGCTAATGTTACTGATGGTATTGCTGTAACTAGCACTTATCGTTGTCAAGGTGATATTTTCACTGGTGATAACACAGACTTTTTTAATTCTGTTAACTATGATGATAAGCTATGGATTACAAATAGCAAAGATAGAATACTAACATTCAATGGAAGCGTTTTAGAGCCTCATATTTTCGATCTAACTAATCAAGCAAGAACTACTAACCAAGTATCCCGTTGTAGCAGTATTAAGGTATTTAAAGAGCGTTTAGTATTAGTTGACACAACTGAAGATAGTGTCCGTTATCCTCAAAGGGTTAGATGGTGTCAAGCTGGTAATACTGATATATGGCAGGACACTGTTTCAGGTCGTGGTTCTTCATTAGACATATCAACAGGACAATGGTTTCAATGTACTGGATTTGCAAGAGAAGATCTAGTTTTATTCTTTCAGAACTCTACATTTTTAATGAGATATATATCAAATCCAGATGTACCATTTACTATAACTAAATTAAATAGTTCAAGGTCAATAGATGCACCATATTCTATAATAGAAAGCGACCAAGGAGTAATATCACTAGGAAAAAAGAGTATTATTGCTTGTGATGGTGTAAATGTGCAAGATATAGACCAACTCATACCTGACTATACTCTAACTATGAACCAAACATATATAAAACAAGCTTTTGGTTTTTATCATGGAGAGAATGACCAACTTTATATGTTATATCCATCTTCTGAAACAATAGGAGATACCACAGTTAAATCAGATAAAATGCTAGTATTAGACCAAAGAAGCGGTTCATGGAGTACATACAATATAGATTTATCATGTTTTGGATATTATAATGTTGGTTCTGATAAGACATTAGGAGATTTTGGGGAAGCTACACTTGAAGATATGGTTGATGTTCGTTTAGATTCATATTTATTTATGTCAGAAGCTCCTTTATTATTAGCTGGTGGGCATAATGGAATAATTTACAATATGTCAGCAGAGAATTCTGACGATATAGATACTGCTATTGATGTAGAAATAAAAACAAAGCGCTTTAACTTCTTTGCAGAAGGAGTCAATTCTAGGCTTGGAAAAGTAGATTTATTGATGGATATAACTAAAGATAAAACTATAACAGTAAACTTCTATACTAATTTTAATACTACACCTTATTTAGTTAAAACTATAGAGCCAACAACTGAAGCAGACCTAAAATGGTATACTGTTTATGTGAATAGGTCAGCTAATACTCATAAAATAGGAATACAATGCTCAGATTCAAATGCAAACTTTAAACTTTCAGCTATTAGATATTGGGTTTACTCTACAGATATAAGGGGTGTTTAATGTTACCAGAGAATATATATCTATCAGAAAATAGCGAAGAACAAAGAAGACAGATAACTAATTTCTATCGTGATATAGCCTCTGAGATTAACGGATATTATAGTGAATTTATACCTACTTTATATGGCTCAACAACGGCAGGAACATTAACTTATACATCTGCTGTAGGATTTTACCATAGACAAAACCTTATGGTAGATTTATTTTTAGATATTAACTTTTCAGCACTTGGTGGCGCTGTAGGTGATATTTCGATAGATCTACCTTTTAAATCAAAACAACTTTCTACGACTCCATGGATGGCCCCGATTTATCAGTCGGGGTTGTCTTTTTCTGCTAATTATACTAGTGCTTTTCTTGTGCTAGAACAAAACAGTACAACTGCTACTATTTTTGAAACAGGGTCTGGTCAGACTGCTCAAGCTTTAACATTTGCTGTTTCTGGTACTGGTTCTTTAAAATGTAATATTAGATATATAGGTCAAGTTTAGATGCTAAAGACTTCTCGTATTTCTGACATAAATTTGATACCTAGAAGACTTATAAACCAAATAGATAGAAGACCTTATACAATTGATGAGTTTTATGAGTATTACAAAGAGCCTTTAACATCTAGTACTATAATATTTGAAGTAATTATTAATGATGAAAATAATATCATTGGTTTTGTCAACTATTCTATAGATAGACTATATAAAGAAATTTATATAAATATACTCAGTATAGATAAAGAACACCAACACGATAAAGAAACACTTCCTTTCATTATAAATTGTTTTAAGAAACTTGGTGATGTTACATATCTAAATATAGTTTGGCATTGTTATAAAAGTGCATATTTCATAAAGTCTGGCTTTAATAAAGCTGATGGCGATTTACTTCAATACTCTTGTCATTAATTACCTTACCTACTATATTAAAATTAAATATATAACATATAGGGGGTATTAAATGGGAAAGTCAAAGGCAGCTCCAATAGAGCAAGTGTCTAAATTTACAGGCGGTCAAGAAGATATATTATCACAGCTTATATCTGGAATACAGGGAGGAGAGTATAGCAAGTTTGGAGAATCTGACCAATATCAGCAAGGAATGGGAGCTTTATCACAGTTACTTGGTGGATTCAATCCACAAAGAACTCAAGAAGCGTTTCAACAACAAGTCGCAGATCCTGCTAGACAACAATTCCAAGAACAGACATTACCAGGTATTAGAGAACAGCTAATAGGAGCTGGTGTAGGACGAGGAACTGGAGCTGAAAGAATACAAACTCAAGCAGGACAACAGTTAGAATCTAACTTATCAGGTCAGTTATCAGGAGTTTTACAACAAGGTGAGCAGATGGGAGCGCAACAGCAATTATCATCATTAGGTATTGCACCTGGATTTGCTTCTAGCCCACAACAACAACAATTACAGTCTATTATGTCAGCTCTCGGAATTAATTCCTTTGAGAATATTCAGCAACAACAACAACCAAGCATATTAAGCCAAGCTATCGGTGCTGCTGGTACTATAGGTGGTGCTTATTTAGGTGGACCAGCTGGAGCAGCCGCAGGTAGTCAATTAGGAAACATAGTCAAATAAAGAGGAAATATTAACATGGTACAGCAACTTAAAAATATGTCAGCTCAATCTCCATTAGAGGCATTGTTAAGCGGTTTCACTCAGGGATATGTTCCTGCTAGGCAACAGCAACAAAAATTTAGTCAACAACAAGCCTTGCAAGAACAGCGTACTACAGATGCTTTGAGAATACAAGAGCCTAAACTAAATATGATGAGAGAAGAAAAAGAAAGGAATATTAGACTTGAAGATGAAGAGAGGGAAAGCAAGTTTCAGAACCTTATTATAGAAAATGCACAATCTCCAGAACAAGCTCAATCTCTTATATCATTATCTGAAAAATATAAAAATAAAGGTACTCCTGAACAGCGTTTATTGGCTACTAAAAAAAACTATGACAAAAGCGTTAATAACTTAAATTCTATAATGGATAATATCTCTAATAAAAGTAATATTGGAGGCTTATCAGATGTTAATGTAGATATTATTTCTAATAGCATAAAGAAGCTTGAGAAACAGGGACTTACCACTAATGATATTAATCAAAGGCTACAGTCATCTGGTATTTCAGAATATGATATAGAAAGAATCAATACTCCTAAAAGTGCTATTTCAGCAATTAACAATATAAAGAGTGTATCTCTTCCATTCCCAACTTTTAAAAAAAATATTGATAAAGCTGAGTCAAATAAGCTTGATAATATGAAGTTAATTAGAAAATCTTTAAAAGATGGATCTTCAATTTCTTTATTATATAATAAGTTAAAAGATAATGGCTATTCTGATACAGAAATACAAAGAAGTATACAAGATGCCTCTAATGGTATTCAATTATCAGAAAGACAACAAGCACAGATATTTAATATAAGAAAGGAAAGACAAAGTCTTTTATCTAAAATAATGGGTAGATAAATGCAGAATAGTATTTTAGAAGCTAAGAAACAAGGTTTTACCGATGATGAATTAGTTGATTATTTATCTGGTACAAATAGCGAGATTTCTAATAAGATTAAAAAAGCTAAAAATAGTTATTTTTCATCTTCTGAGATACTATCTAATCTTACAGGATTAAGTTCTGAAGAGCTAAACCAATATGAACCAGAAAGAGGTATAGGTGCTTCTTTTAAAAGAGGTCTTTCTCATAGCACTTCTGGAATATTAGCAGGACAGGGCGATTCTCCAAATGTAAAAGATAATACAGTTCTACAGCATTTATCAGAGTTAGCAGGCGGTGTTATTGGTGATTTACCGGCTATGTGGGCAGGAGGAGAGGCTGGTGCTTTAGCTGGTGGAGCAGTTGGTTCTTTTATTCCTGGTGCTGGTACTGTTGCTGGAGCAGCTGTGGGAGCTACTTCTGGTGCTTTCGCATTGCCAACATTGATAAAAGAAACATATGAAATGTATAAGAAGCACTCACAGGAAGGCTTTAATGGTACATATGGTGAGTTTCTATCAGACATTGGAAACATAGTAAAGGGTACAGGCAAATCTGCTACACTTGGTGCTATTGTAGGTCAAGCTGGAAAGCTAATACCTATACTAAGAAGAACACCAAAGTTAGCAAAGTTATTAGACACAAAGATAGGAGCTAAACTAGAAGAACCTTTAGCTGAAATTCTTGCTCTTACAGGTGGAGAAACTATTATTGAGAGAAAGCTACCTAATCCATCAGAGATTGCAGAAAATGCTTTAGTTATTGGAGGATTTAGAGCTGTTAAGGGTATTAAGGGAAAAGTTACAGAAGGAATAGCAAAAAGCCCCGAAGATGTTATTAAATCCAGAGAAAAAATAAGAAAAAAATTAGATAAAAACGCTGAGAGAGATGAGGTAAGAAGTGAAAATGCAAAAGAGTACACAAAGTCTTTATTAAAGAAGCTTAACTCTATGTTTCCAGAGAAAGTTAAGATTATAAATGAAAAATTTGCCAAGAACATTTCTGATACTTTAACTAAAAAGAATGATATAGCAAGAAAAGAAAGAACAAAAGAGTATTTCAGCGATTTAGAAGAGCATTTGGGCGAACAAAGAGCAGAAACATTAAAATCACAATTAAAATGGCGTGAAGAATTAGAAAAGCCTAGAGATATTGAAGGTAAAAAGAGGAAGTTCACTGATAAAGAACTTGAAGACATGATATATTATCGTCAAAAAACAGGTAATCCTAATTTAGAAGGAGATAGCTTTGAAACTCTAAGCAAAAGACTACCAAAAGAGGCTAAGATAGTTGTAGATACAGTTATTGATACGCACCTTAAAGACTGGCGTAAGAAGTGGAATGAAAGTCCTGCACAAAGAAAGATAGTTGAAAAAGAAGATTATCTTCACGGTGTCTATGAAACAGAGTCTAAGCAGACAATGCAAGATACTATAGATAAAATGTCTGAAAAAATGACACCAGAGGAAAAGTCTAAGTTTAAAACAGAAGGTGCTTTCTTAAATCCAAAGGAATATGAAAACTATAAGGAAGCTTTTGAGAAAGCAGGTCTAAAGCCAAGGTTCAATAATATCAAAGACCTATTGTCTTATTATGACAATATGATGATAAGAACTATGGCTAACTCTAAACTATCTAATGATATACAGACAAAACAAGCCGAAGGTGGACAAAAGTTTATTGTTAATTCTGAGAAAGGACAGATTTCTGATGAATACAAAGCTGCTAAAAAACAAGGTTTCGTAGAGTTTAACGATCCATTCCTAAGAACTGTATTTAAAGATGGTAAGCCACAATATAAATCAGAACTACCTGCTTTAGTAGACCCAGAATTTGCTAAAGTATTTCAAGGTGTATTCCAAAAGAAGAAAGGTTCACCTCAGAGTGTTGGATGGGATTATTATGATAATATAAATAGTTTAATGAAGATATCCAGGGTTTCTCTAAGCCCTTTCCATATAATAGCACTAGCAGAAAGTGCAGTAGGAGGAATGGGTGCAAAAGATTTTATTTCTGGTAAATGGTGGAAAGAAGGCTCTAAAGCATTTGAAGATGTAGAAAAGTTAGCCTGGAGGACTAAACAGGGTCTTACATTTAATATACCTGATGCAGAAAGCTTTGAAAAAGGGAATGATATATTAAATAAATATTCTAAAGACATGGAAAAAAAATCTATATTTACTGATTTAGCAAAAGTTCCTGCTAAGATTGCTAAGAAAAGCCATGATTGGATATTTAAAGAGTATCAACCAAGATTAAAGATAGCTACATTTGATATGTATCTTGATAAAGTAGTTAAAGAGAAGATTAAGAAAGGAGAGACTGTAACTCCTGAAATGGTAAATGATATAGCTAAGGAAGTTGCAAGAACTGTTAATAATCAGTTTGGAGGACAAATACCTGAACTTATAACAACAATGAATTATAATGATCCTAATACTAGAAAATGGATAAGAAGATTAGCAGGTTATCCTGACTGGGGTATTTCAGCATTAAGACAGGCAACAGATGCCTTTGCTCCAGGTATAAGAGGAAACCTATCTCGTAATTATTGGCTTAAATATTTATCAAATTGGATGATGGCAACATATGCTATGAGATTTATTTTTGGTGGATTTGAGAATGATAAAGATAAACAGTCAATTAAATGGAATCCAAAAAAAGCTTTTAGTTCAATAGAAAATAGCGAACCTAATGCAATGGTTAGTTTTCCTTTGCCTGATATTGATATGGAAATAGCAGGAATTAAGTTTAACCCAGGTAAGGATGAAAGAACTGGTAGAAAGTTTTATTCGCACTTTGGTAAGCAAGCATTAGAGATACCTAGATATGTTACTGATCCAGTTGACGCACTATTTGGTAAATCTTCTCCTGTTATACAAACTGCTTTTAAGCAAATGATTGGTGGAACTCCATATAAAGGAGAGCTTTTTCCTGTTAGAGGAAAGTATGCAGCAGGAAAATTTACGGCTTGGGATGGTTCTAAACCTGGTACATTTAAAAGAGCAAAGGCTCGCACTATATCATTTATAGGTGATTTTATACCATTTTCATTAAGAGGACTTGATGACAAAGGACTTGCGACAACAGTTGCCTCTGGTATGGGAGCAGTTCCAGTAGTAAGAGGACTTTCTTTGTATGCAGCGGAAACACGTATATTAGATGCAATAAGATCGAGAGATGCTATTAAGTTAAACTCAATAAGAGTAAATTTAAAAGATAATGGGTATAGTGATACTCAGATAAAGAGCCGTATAAAACAAGTTAGAAAGTTTTATAAAGATAATGAAAATAATATATTATTTAATTGATGGACTTAAATCTCTATCAAGTTTTTCCTTAATAGCCATATTAATAAAATCTTGCATGCTAATATCTAGCAAAGCTAAATATGCCTTTAGCTCTCTTATGTTTTCGTATGTCATTCTAAAAGTAACCTTCTTAAAATAATCCATGCTATATCTTTTTAATAATATTGTATGGCATGCTGGCAATATTGTCAATAATTTGTTTTAAACAATCATTTCACTCTATATATTTAAGCTGTATTAACCCATAACAAAGAGGATATTATGGCATACGACCCATTAAGATATTTGGGACTATCAAAAAATGTTCCAGAATTAAAAATAATTTCAAGTGCTCCTACTGTTACTACAGGTGGAAAACTTGGTGATTTTGTTTTAGATTCATCATCTGGACTACTATATTACTTGGCTTCTAAAGAAGGTGGAGTAAAAACATGGAAAAATGTGCAAGGTGGATATGATTATCAAGAATCTGTTATATCTCAAATAGCATATGCTTCCGCAACAGCTACAGAAGGAAATAGATATTTATCAACTGCTACAAGCGGTCTATGGACAGATAACTATATTTATCAATATACATCTGAGGAATGGATTGGAACAGCACCATCAGAAGGAATGATTGTTTTTGATGAAGATACAGCAGGATATTTACTATATTCTAGTTCTGCTTGGGGTAGCTTTACAACAGGTATTACTACAATAGCAGCCGCTACTGATGTTACAATAACAACAGCTGCTGAAGCTAATGTTCTTATTTTTGATACTGTTTGGAAAAACCAAGCTATCTCTGGTGATGTTGCTATTACTAAAGCTGGTGCTACTACAGTAACAGGTTTAACTTTCGGCTCTGATGCTCAAGGTGATATTGCTGTTCGTGGAGTTGCTAGTTATGATCGTCTTTCAGCAAAGACAGATAAAGCTATTCTTGTTGGTGATGGTACAGATGTTAAGTCTGTAGTTGTAACTGGTGATGTTTCTTTACTTAATACAGGAGCTACTACTGTTACTGATTTGACTATTGCTTCAGAGGCTCAAGGTACTCTTTTACAATATACTGGTGCAGGTTGGGAAGTTTTAGCTGTTGGTGCAGCAGGTCAATCTTTGCTTTCAGCAGGCGCAAGTGCTAACAACTATTGGGGAACTCCAGCATTATCATCGGCTACTACTATAGCTAATGGTTGTATTTTAAATGATGCTGGTGCTAACGATGCCACATTAGCATTTACTACACAAACAGTCGGTACTTGTGCTTTAACAATACCTGATTTTGCTTCTGTTGCAGATACATTTGTATTTACTACTTTAGCACAAACACTAGCTAGTAAAACTCTTACAGCCCCTGATATTAACGGCGGTACTGCTGATAGTCTTACTGGATTTAGTATTCGTTCATCTGGAGCTGCTTTTGATTTAGAGCAGGATACTGCTGAAGTATTAACAGGAGGCAAAAAGATTTCTTGGAGTGTTGGTGATACAGATAGAACAATCACTTTAGGCGGTAATATTGCTTTAGGTGGTACACTTACTACTTTGGGTTCAGTAACAGGTACTGGTGCGTTTACTCTTGGGTATACATTAACTAATAATACTACTGTTACTTTACCTATTACAGGTACATTGTCTACATTAGCTGGTACAGAAGAGTTAACTAACAAAACCATAACAAGTGGTATTGTAAAAACAAGTCTTGTTTTCCAACAGGCTACTGCTAATTATACTCTTACTGTAGTTGATCCTGCTGCTGCTAGAGCATTAAGTATTATTGACCCTCTAGGTGATGATGCTTTTGTTTTTGCTGATGCTGCTCAAACTTTGACAACAAAGACTATTGATTGTGCAAGTAATACAGTTAGCAATATTAACGGTGCTGAACTTGAAGATGCTGCTGCAACAACAGCTCTTGGGATGGCAATACCTTTCATTATTAAGAAAGATATCAGCAATGCTCTTACTACTGTTCTTTATAATGCGGCCTTTCCACAAAAAGCTCGTCTTATAAAAGCATGGGTAGAAGAAACTGATAACAACACTGGTAACGTTACTATAGACGATGGTGCAGATGCTATTTGTGCTGCCGTTGCTTATAGCGGAACAGATACTGATGTTACAGACTTTCCGAATATAGATGATTCAAAGTCAACATTAGCAGCTAATGCAACACTTCGTTGCCTTAACAGTGTTAATACTGATGATGCTATGGTTTACATGATGTTTATTCCAGTCTTGTAGTAAAGTATAGATTAGTTTTAGATATATAATTCCCCCTTTCAAGACGGAAGGGGGTTTTTATATTATTTTTCAGAATCAACTTCTTTTTTCTCTTTCTCTTGCTCTTCAATAATTTTATTTAAAATTTCTAATGCTACTTTAGCATTTTTATGAGTATAACTAATTGGTAGCACTAATCTTGTACCACCCTCTAAAGATATAGTTATTTCGTTATCTATTTTATATGATACCTTAGTTTCTTCTGGTTTTTTCATATTAATACCTTGTTTTTAAAAATTAAACTTGATATATCTTAAATTATACTAATTAATGTATTTTTAGTATATGGGTTCTTAACTTGGGCAAAAGCTCGCAGAACAAACTGCTAACAAAGGATAAAAATTATGTCGTACGGAAAATCTTGTACTTTTGAAACAATTAGAGAAAAAGCATACGGAGATATTACTAATCTCTATACCGTATTGGGTGGTGTAACAACTAAACTAGGAAGAGCTGTAAAAATAACAAATAATACTGATATAACAATTTACATATCAGATGACGGTACAAACAATAAATTAAAATTACCTGCAAATTCATTTGAAACATGGGATTTAACAAGTAATAGTCCTGATGTAACAAATCAATTCCTTCCAAAAGGAACACAATTTTATGTAAAATATGCTACTGCTCCAAGTTCTGGATATGTTAGTGTTGAAATATTAACAGTAGCTTCTGGCTTATAGGAGGTCATTATGTCAAATTCAGGAATAATTGCAGTTAAAGCAGTAGATGCCGATTATGCAGATAGTGTATTAGCTATTGTAGATTCAACAGCAGTGCCACCTACAGAAGTAACAGGAAATAGATACATACTTGACAATACTGGAGCTGTTAATGCAAGATGGGACGGAGCAGCTAATTGGGATATAGTAGAGTTTGAAGGAACTCTTTGGATAGCTACAACTCCTACAGAAGGAACTCAAGTTTTTAATGAAGATGATAATAAAATATATATCTTCGATGGAAGCTGGAAAAGTATATCTACAGCAGTACCTGACGCTTCTGATACACAGAAGGGTGTAGCCTCTTTTGATTCCACAGACTTTACCGTAACAACAGGAAATGTAGTATTAGATATTGTTGCTATTGCTAAAGGTGGAACAAATGCCAGTACAAAATTAGAAGCTTTTGATAATTTAGCTCCGACAACGACAGAAAGCGACATCATATATCATAATGGAACTAACAACGTAAGATTAGCTAAGGGTGATGCTAAGAAAGTACTAGCTATGAATACTGGTGCAACAGCTCCTGAGTGGTCAAGCGATGTTAATGTCACATCTATGCAGGCGGGTAATATTACTATTTCAGGAAATACAATATCATCTTCTGGAAACATTAACCTAAATCCTACGGGAATTTCAGTATTAGAGGTAGCAAGCTATTCTACTCTTGCAACAATGCAAGAATCTGTAAATGCTTTTCCAGCAGGCACACAAAACGACTTGATGAAGGCTAATATCAAGGGCTTGTCGCTTTATAATGATATTGAGAATGGTGATTTCAGCGAAGTAGACGGTTCTGATATACCATATGATTGGACTAGAGTAGGAACAGCTCATATAGCTACTGATAATATAGCGACACTTACTGCTAATGGAACATCAGCAGCTGGTACTATATCTCAAGAAAATATAGCTTATAGTAGCGGAAAGAAGATTTTTATATATTTTAAATCAAGAGTAACCAATTCTGATTGTAGGTTTATTGGTGTTAGAGTTTTGGCTACTGGAATGAATACACAAGACAATCATCTAGTAGATACACCTACAATTAATACATGGTATGATAATTCTAAAATTATTACATTAACATCTGGAGGAAGCGGAACTGTTAATATTGGATTTAAACATCAATATGTTAATATAGGTGCAGCCTCTGGAAAAGTAATGGAAATAGACGGGAACGCAGGTGTATTTGCAATAGACATGACCGACCTAGGCATAACAGACTACACAGAAGCTCAAATGCTCGACCTAGTCCAGCAAGGCTATTTCGAAGGGCTATCTGAAAGCAAGCCTGATATTAGAACAACTAATTCAGATGCTAGTTTAGAGAATACATTTAATCCTAACATTACATTGAGAAGCCTTCCAGATGGCACGCAAGATACTCTACAAAATGCTTCCGATGACCTATCTGCTTTCATTGAGAATTGGAGTCATACACAGAGAGTTTCCGAAGGCGAGGCTTTTGCTGATGCAACAGATGTTACAACAGCTAATCTTCCTAGTATGGATGGATCTAGCGTATTCTTACTTGTATTAGACGCAGGGGGTATTCAGTCGGGTGATTATGGCGATACTTCTACAGGGGCAGGAACGATTTATTATGAATTAGATAGTGAAGTAGAAACAGAGCTTGAGTTAGATCAGCTTTATGCTTTCGAAGATGGCTATTTGTACCAGAATGGTACCTTGCTTAACGAGATAGACTATAGCCTAATACAGAACATCAATGCTAGAATTGAGAGCTTAAATCATGCTATAGAGGACTTGGACGATAATGTAGTTTTCGCTAATGGTACTAGGTCTATGACAGATTTAACTGTTGATAATATCAATATTAACGGCAACACTATATCAGCCACAGACACAGGTGGAGCTGTTATCGTAGATACTGGACAGATACAGCCTCAATCTGGTACTTATGACAGAGCAGAGCTTTTAAAGTATTTAAAGCCTATTCATTATAAGAATGCTGATGTAGATTTTGGAGTTAATTCTTACACTCACGGAGCTACTGCTATACGATATGGTTATGTTGGTGGAGTATATTCTCAAACACAAAATAGAATATATTTTTGTCCTTATGCACAAACTTCAGAAGCAAATTGGCACTACTATAATTGTCTAACTGGAGAAATAGTGGCGTATGCTCACGGATATGGTACAGATATCACTAATCGTGCTTACCACGGAGGTGTATATGATCCAATTAACAATCGACTAATTTTAGTTCCGTATGGAATAGCAGATGAAACGGAGTGGCACTACATTGATTTGAGTACTGGATCGGTAGTAGAATATACTCATGGTGCAACAGCTGTAGACCAAGCATATGTTGGAGGTGTATACGATCCAATTAATGAGAGAATAATTTTCGTTCCTTATACACAATCTGCGGAAAATGACTGGCATTATTATGATTGTTCTGATGGTTCTATCGTAGCATATACACATAGTGCAACTGTCGTTGCAACGGCTTATAGAGGTGGGTGTTATAGTCCTGTAGAAGAAAAAATATATTTTGCTCCATTCGATCAAGCCTCAGAAGCTAACTGGCATTATTATGATTGTTCTGATGGTGGTATCGATGCCTACGCAACAGGTTTAACAATAACAGAAGCAGACGCATATATAGGAGCTGTATATTCTCCAACTCAGAACTATATAATTTTAATTCCATATAAGATCACAGATGATACACCATGGCATTTTATAGATTGCAGCGATGGAAGTGTTAACGCTTATACACATGGAGCAACTGTATCACAGTTTGGATATTTAGGTGGAGTATATGATTTTACTACCAATAAAATATTTTTTATTCCGAATATACAGGCAGGTCAAAGTTTGTTGCATTATTATGATTGCAACAGCGGTGACATAGTTTCGTATACAAATAACTTAACATCTACTAAAACATATGCTGGAGGAGTATATGACCCTAATAATAATAGGATTATATTTATCCCTAGCGATTCTGCTACAGAAACAGAGTGGGCTTATATACAAGTATATGCACAGCCAGAAATTGCTCCACAAATAGCAGCACAGAGTATATTTAATAAAGCACCTTAGGGGATAATATCATGAGTAAAGAATATATAGAGCTAAAATTACACAACGGGAAAGTGCCATACTTTGTTGAGCGTACTTTCAGCAATTGCAATATCTCTGGAAAGTATTACGGTATTTCCCGTGATACCGAACAAAGCTATCTTCCCTCCACCGTTGTCATTAAGACAGAAGCCGAGTTTAAGGCTATTCTGTTAGCTAACGCCAAACTTTATAATTATGTAGATGAAGAGCGGATTGAGATGACAGAAGAAGAGAAGGTTACTTATATCGAGGATTTTATTTCAGATTGGATAGAAGGTTAAAAAAAAGGGGCAATTAAGCCCCTTCAATGTACAATAAAAATATATGAAAATCAATAAATGATTAAGGCGAGTATATCACGATGACAGATAAAATCAAGAAAATGTTTTGCAGTTTAATTCTACGCTTAAAAGAAGGTGGAACTCCAGTATTGGTAATAATAATCTTAGCTATATTGATAGGTTGGGGTTCTTCTAAGATATTGCATAAATCAGACGGCGTGATTGAGGAAGCTTGCGAGATGATAGTAGAAAATCAACTTGGACTAAATGAAGGTTTCATAGACTTTACTCCATATAGCCCTGAGTAAATGCTGGTGGATTTATCCAAGAGTTTGACGTTGACACTCCCCATTGAACTACACCAGCTATCTTCTATTTTTCAATATGCTCTAAATCAGAATAATTTTGTGCTAATTGCTCAAGTTCATAAATTCTAGCAATTTTTTCTCTAACACGAGCTTTTAGAAATTCTATTTTGTTTTCCAATCGCATGTTCTTGTTGCGTAAATTACCTACTTCTTGACACTTTGTATTGTATATCTTGTTAAGATAAAAAATACCGACTATGTTTAAAAAACAAAGTATTGGTATTAGTATTGATATAACAGTATAAATCATTTTAATCTCCTGTCGATAAAATCAAGAACTACTTTTGCAGCATCGTTAATTATAACATCGTCTGGAACAGTTATAGTTCGCTTATCAGTATCAATACGCAGCATTTCTACATGATTACTGTCGCATATTAAAATATCAGGTGATGTCTTATGGAATCGGATTCCCCTATTGTCGAATACTTCAACATTAAGTTTTTCTCTCATTACTACGCCTCAAAAAGGTAAATCTGTATCTTCCATTGGCACAGCGTGCTGATTATCTGGTCTGTTCTCTTGTCTGTTCTCTTGTCTGTTCTCTTGTCCAGACTGTACATCTTGTCCACAATAATAGCTTTGGTTATCTTCCTTCTTATCTCTACCGAAGGGGCTGAAGTTGATAGAGTTTACAACAACATCTAACGATACTTTGCTTTCACCTTGCTTGTCTTGATATATCCTAGGAAGCCCTATAGCACCGTTTATAACGACTGCTGAACCCTTCTTGATAAAAGACATGAACTTCTCATTATAATCGAATAGAGAGCATTTATACCACATAGTGCAATTAGCACCCTTATCTCTTATTGTAGAAGCTAAAGAGAAGGTATAAAAGTTTTTACCGTCTTTAGTTTTTTTGATCTCGGGATTTTTTCCAATATTACCTAATACGATCGTGCTATTCATTCTTGTTCTCCTTATTTTGTGTTTACTTATAATATCTTAACACACTCTAGGCATGTTGTAAAGTAGTTTTAATATTTAATAGTAATCTCAACCCGTGGATTGTCGCTGTACAGTTTTCTAGCTACTAGACTCCAGATCTGGCTTTTTTATAAATATTATATATTATTATTTAAGAATTCAACTACTTGCTTCTGGCTTTTTGCCACTACTATTTCGATATTATATTGAGTTTCCACAAGCTTTCTGCGTAATTTTCCTGCGTCTAAATCTAACCCTTTAGTTTCCAAGAACTTAACATCGCCTGAAGCAAAGAAAACTATAAAATCAA
>Ga0075125_10000636_pt1 | contig 15819 bp, 12 predicted proteins | sample AntAceMetag02UKN_FD_69810 | JGI IMG/M metagenome (GOLD analysis project Ga0075125, IMG submission 69810) | Saline lake microbial communities from Ace Lake, Antarctica - Antarctic Ace Lake Metagenome 02UKN | ecosystem: Environmental > Aquatic > Non-marine Saline and Alkaline > Saline | place... | reverse complement strand
GAAGATCCGGTCCGGGATGTCGCCCTCTTCGACGTCCACCACCTTGGCCGCGAACTCGCCAACGACATCGATGGCGGCCCCGAGCTTGGCGCGGAGGAAGTAGAACACGGCCATGCTGTTGACAGCCTGCTCGGCGGAGAACATGTTCATGCCCAAGAAGGTATCCCACGCGTCATGGACGATGCCCATGGCGATCTCGTCGGCGTTGGAAGCGCCTGTCGTCACCGCACTGAGCAGCTTGTCCCAGAATCCCGGCTTCGACGCCACTTCCGAGACGACCTCGTTGAGGGCGGTGGAGAGCGCGTCGTAGATCTCGTCGTACTCGGGACCCAGCGACCGCTTCATCGCCGAGTTGACCATGCCGCGCTTGGCCGACTCGTCGAGGCCGGACCAGCCCTCGAACCCCGGCACGCCGATCAGCTTCCTGACGATGTCGACGATCTCGGACTCGACGGTGAAGCCCAGGACATCGGGCTGAATCCAGCCAGGCAGGTACAGGGCCTTGACCTTGTCGGCCACGGCGCGCTCGTTGACCCTGATGTCGGCCTGGGGGTCACCGTGGGTGCCAGCCTCGACATAGGACTGAGCCACCGCCGGAACGGCCTGACCATAGCGGTCGCGGTAGGGACGGTAGGCGGCCGCGGGAATCGTGCCGAAGGCGTCGGCTTCGATCTCGTCCAGCTCCTCGTCGTCCTCGTCCAGCTCGTAGCCTTCGGGATCCTCGTCGTAGTCCTCGGAGTCGTCCTCGTCGTCGTCCTCGTCATCGTCCTCGTCAGCGTACTCCTCCTCGTCCTCGAGGCTGTCGGAGCCCAGATCACCGTACTCCTCCTCGGCGTCCAGGATGGAGTCCTGGGCCGTGTAGCCGAAGATCTCATCGGTCTGATGCAGACCGTAAGCCTCCTCAGCGGCGAGAACGGGGCTGTTGAGGGCTGCGTACAGCTCCTCTGCCGTGAGGATGTTGTCTTGCAGCTCCATATCGGATCTCCTGTCTTTCGTACGTGTAGCTGGCTTGGCTCTTTCTGAGCCGTTTCGCTTTGCAGCGTATCACGAGGTTCGGGGAAAGGGAAGCAGAGGTGAGAGAGAAAAGGACGAAGGACAGATCGGAACGATCGGCTAGCTGAGGGCCTTGGCCGCCAGGCCGACTCCAGCCACCACCGCGATGACGCCCAGGCCGAGGCCAGCGCCCATCTTCAGAGACTCGGTGAAGGTGCCAGGGGGCTTGGAGTCGTCGCCGTAGCGCTCGATGTCAGCGTCGTGGTAGCGGGGAGCGTAGACGGGGACGGTTGCAGCCATGGAGCCGTATCTGGTGGACACCACAGGCATCAGAGGCTTCCTGTCCGCAGCGCCGATGGAGTGCAAGAACCGCTCGTTGGTCTGCATGGCCTGCTTGGCCAGATTCGCCCGGGCCTTGAGCCTGTCAGCATCCACCCTGGTCACCGGGGTCCGGTTCATCTGATGGATGACCTCGTCGAGAAAACCATCGACGAAGGTGGTGGAGGACCAGGCGTCGAACTTGTTGGGAGCGGAAGCGACAGGACGCAGACGACCGTAGCGATCGAGCTCATTGTCGTGACTACGAGGAGCGTAGACAGGGACGGTGGAGTGGATGGAGCCGTAGGCGATCGAGTCACGCCTCTTGGTGGCCTCGAGCAGCATATAGCGCTGCATCTCGCCGGTTTCTTCGTCGAGGATCCTCTGGATCTCGTCGTCGATCCTGGACAACTTCTTTTCCTTGGTGGAGGGCTCGTTATCCGACTGCTCGTCGGCCAGCATCGCACGCTTGCGGGCGATGCTGCTGACCATCCTGCGGGAGATTCTCGAAGGCATCATTGGCTGACCCTTTGGCACGATGTTTCCGAAGTCCTCGGTGTCGTCCTCGAGGTCCGAGTCGTCACCAAAGACATCGAGACCGGCGAAGATGCCTTCCTCGACCACCTGTTCCGAGATCTGCTCGGCCAAGGCGTCGATGTCGAGACCCGCACCAGGCATGATCCCTTCCTCTTCGTAGCCAGTGTCGTAACCCGAGGAGAGGTCCTCGTATCCAGATCCGCCTCCGGTATCGAACGCCTCTTCCATCATGGACATGGGGATCTGAGACTGCTGCTGCTTCTGCTGCTGCTTCTGCTGCTTGGCCCGGCGCTGCTTCATGATCTGCTTGGCTTTCGAGCTTCCTCCACCCATGACCCTACCACGGCTCGCGACACTCCTTCGAACGGAGCTGCGCTTGGAACCTGGACCGGGACCACGTCCGTAGATGTCACCACTCATTGTCTACTCCTGTCCTTCGAGATCTTCGAGATCTTCGAGATCATCGTAGTCATCTTCGACTTCGTCGTCCAGCGTGTCGGCCACATCGACGAGCTCAGCGAAAGACTCGAGCTCGCTGGCCTCCGTCGACTCGAGGATCGCGTCCAGCTTGGACTCTGGCACCATAGCGCCAACAAGACACGAGCGCTGAAGACCGAAGATGGCCTCGCTGGTGTCATCACCATCACGACGTTCGGCGACCCACCCCTGTAGATCCTCTGTCTTCTCGGTTTTCCACTCACTGAACCTCTTCGACGCGTCCGGGAAGAGTCCAGCCTTCTTGGCACCAGACCCAGCAGCGGAAGTAGCGGCTGAGATGAGCAGTGGGATGAAAACCGCACCGTAGGCCACACACCCCTTGTACTCAGGGAGGTCTCCCTCTGGGACGAGGATCGCTCCATATCCGTCGCAGACCAGGCAGCTCTTGCCGGCGCCCTTCGCCATTGCTCCGTACTGGACATGACTGCACGAAGGACATGGGACAGCGCACAGAGCCCCGTGGATCTCGTCCACGACCCTTCCACTTCCGTATACGACCGGGTTCGCTCCAGGGTCTCGGACCATCGACACCGAGTCTCCAGCAGGGCTCTTCACCAGAGCCTCGCGCCCGGCCGATAGCGCCCTGTCAGCGGCCCTCTTGGCCTGCGACCACGGCTGACGGCCAATGAAGCCGTAGTCCTCTCTGACCGCGGCAGAGAACCTGCTCGTACCCTTCAGGCCATCGAAGTTGTCCAGGTCGGCTCCGAGCTCTGCCGAAGCGGCGAGAGCGCCCTCGTGGGCACCGAGGTCGTCTGCGACGTACACCGGGGGCGCCTGCATGCCGTCACCCAGGATCGGATCGTCGAGATCCTCATCTCCAGATACCCCTTCACGTACACCAGACCCGGCCCTATACGCCAGATCGCTGACGTTGGCGTCCTGCCCGAGACCAGAGGCGCCAGACAGGGCCGGCACGACGACGTGCTTGCCCAGTGCGAAGATGCCTTTTCCGATCGCGGTGAACAGGCCAGAGTAGGCCTCTTCGGCCTGACGCTCGCTCACGCCAGCATACTGTAGAGCGTCGATGACTCCCCTGCGGTAGCCCTCGTTGTAGCCCTCGTTCTTGGTGAGCGCTCCCTGCTTGGCGTCACGAACACGGTTGGCCATGGCGACGCGCCCGAACGAGACGACGCCGAAGATCGGATCCTCGTCGTCCTCGAGCAGCGCCTGCTCGATCTCACCGAACAGCTCGGACTCTTCCTCGTCGTCTTCGTCGTCCATGACGTCGTCACCTTCGTCGTCCTCACCGATCCAATCGATCTCCTCGTCATCGACGAGCGGCCCGAGCGTATCGACAGGCCCACGTTCACTCATCAGCTCATCGAGCGTCCAGCCCTCGAGCTCGATTGTGTCGTCAGCCATGAGACCCACTCCTGCTGGCAGGTGCCGACCGCGATGGGATCGCCGTCGTCACCGTGCCTTTCTGTTGAACCAAATCGATGAAGATGAACTCGATGACCGCGCCGTTAGGCCTTCTGCCAGGGTGTCCGATAGCTTGGAGCCTTGGAGTGAACATAGGACCCAGAAGACATCGCCCGCTCGGCCTGAGCCACAGCTCGATGCTGAACGTCCTGCAGGACCCCGATCTCGGCCAAGGTCTTGGCAGCCTTGACGATGTCGCCTCGACCGATCAAGCGCTTGTGGCGCTGCTGCAGATTGACGATGCGACGCTGGGTGTCCTTGCGCAGGAACTTGAGCGGGGTCCTCGGAGCACGATCCTTGTAGCGGACGAACTCAGCGTCCTTGCCATGACCAGACTTGCGCCTGCCGCGGCCCTTGGCTGGGGTGTAGGCGTCGTCGTCTTCGGGGTCTTCGTTATCGATATAGCCATCGACATCAGGGCTGTATCTGGTCGTCGAGCTCGGAGAGCCCAGAAAATCGAAATCGAGATCGTACAGATCATCGAGACTGTAAGGTTCGAAGTCGACGTTCTCTTCTTCTTGTCCCAGGAGATTCGCAGAAGGATAGCCCCCGAACACCTCGATCATGGCCTCATCGACCACGTCCAGGATGTCGTCATCGTCCATCAGCATGTCACCACGCACCAAGATGTCACCGACCGGACCGCGGAACTGGCTGGCGTCGATGGCCAGGCCCTCGAAGCTGTCGATCTCTTCGATCATCTCGAGGATGTCGCCATCTTTGTCCATCAGCAGATCACCGCGGAGGATGGCGTTCTCAGGCATGTCCTCGCCGTAGGGGAAGATGAACTGGCTGGCGTCGATGGCCAGGCCACCGTACAGGCCGCGCATCTTCTCGCGACGACCCTGGCCACCCTGGCCACCGGGGCGACCCCGGCCACCGGAACGACCCTGGCCACCGGAGCGACCACGGGCTCCGTGAACGGAACGAGCACCAGGGCGCTTACCGGGCCCGGTGCGGGCCTGGATGGCCCTCTTGGCGGCCGGGTGCAGCGGACGGGCACCACGACGCCTGCGGGGAGGGGCCGGAGCGAACTTGACCCCGCGTGGCCACCAGCCGGGCCTCGGACCGCGCCAGAAGGCCCGAGGGGGAGGCCACGCACCGCCACGCCAGTACAGTGGGCGGGGACCGGCCTTGATGATGACACGCGTGCCTATCAGGCCCGATCCTGGCATCACCTGCCCTGCGTCGATGGAGTCCTCTTCATCGGAAGAGAGCTTACCGAAGTCGCGCGGGTCGCTGATGTCGCCATCCGCGAAGGCCTCGATCGCCTCCATGCGAGCGTCCAGGTTCGGAGCGTTCTCTTCGATGTAGTCGCCTGCGTCGAAGTTCTTGTTGTGGATCTTCTGGGTCCTGTCCCAGACCTTGACCATGCGCTTGGAGAGCTTGCGCGCCTTCTCGACCTTCTCTGTCTCGACCAGGCCGATGATCCTGCCATACAGCTTCTCGAGCTTGCGAATCTTGCGCTTGGTGCGGTACTTGGGGAACAGGCCGCCGTACTCCTCGTCGGTGGCGCCGTAGACGTCACTGAGGGAGCCGTATCCACAAGCCCCGTAGGTGCTCGGGAGGGGGCAGTCGACCCCTGGGGTACCGAAGCCCTTGGGGCTATGCGGGCTGTCATACACGTCGCTCTGACCGTACATGTTCGTTCTCCTGTCCCTGATCTTTCGATGTGAAGCGGTGTGCGGGGATTGTGCCCCGAAAAGTCGCCGTAGTCTACTCGTCGTCTCCGAGGAACTCCTGGACACCGGCGTAGATCGCCTCATCCATGTCCATCAGATCGTCACGATCGATGTACCCATACTCTCCATCCGAACCCGCCGCAATGGGACGAGAAGGAGCATTGCCGCTCGGGCGCTGGAAGCGAGGCGGGCCATGCTGGCCCTGCTGCTGGCGCTGGCCCTGCTGCTGGCCTTGCTGCTGGCGCTGGCCCTGCTGACCACCCTGCTGCTGGCGCCTCTGAAGGCGACGAGCCTGCTGACCGTCCTGCCTGGCGTCCTGTCTGGTGTCCTGCCGGGCGTCCTGCCGGGCGTCCTGCCTGGCGTCCTGCTGACCGTCCTGCCGGGCCTCCTGCCGGGCGTGCCTTCGGGCCTGGATGTGCTTGTACTTGGGCGAGCCCTTGGGAGGACGCCCGCCGCCGAGAGAGCCACCCTGGCCACCACCGGCCTGGCGCTGTTGTCCACCCTGGCTACCACCGGCCGAGGTTCGGTAGACCTGACCACCACCGGAGTCACCGGAGTCACCAGAGTCACCAGACTGCGAACCGCCACGGAACCAGCGCAGCATCTCACGCGCTTCTTCGTTCGGCTTGAAGCTGCTGTCCTTGGCCTCGATGCGGGCCAGCTTCTTCATGGCGCGCTTCATGCGCCGACGAGCGTTGCCCTCATGGCCGCTGTCCAGCGCCCTCTGGGCTCCCGCGATGTTGCGGTAGAAGCGGCGGATAGTGCCTGATCCTCCAGCACCGTAGGACTCCTCGTAGTAGTCGCCCTGACCGCCCTGGTCCTCGTACTCTTCGGGAGGCGGGCATTCGATCTCGTAGCCGTCCTGGTCGAGGCAAACGTAGATCACCTCGGGCTCGGCCTCAGCCTCGGCGCCACGGACACCCATCTCATAGGCAGACAGCTGCGGACGACGTGCCTTGCGACGAGAGGGCGGACGACGCCCGGGCCGCTGGCTCTGCTGGCTCTGCTGGCTCTGCTGGCCCTGCTGGCCCTGCTGGCTCTTCCTCGCCGAAGAGCGACGCTTCTGGGAACGCCGCTTCATGGTGTGCCGCTTTACCTTGGCCTTGCGGGCCTTGGCCTTGCGTTGATGCTGCCTCTTGCGGATCGAGGCCATCTTCGTTCCAGACGAAGAGCTCGAAGATCCGCTGCTGGCAACAGACCGCAGCCTATTGGTGACCTTGTTGATGTTGAGAGCACCGAACTCGTCACCGAGCTTGTCGCCATCAGACATCTCGTCCTCTTCGTCGATGGCGTCGTCGATCTCGGCCATCAGGATGTCGAGCTCGGGATCGTCATCGAGCCAGACCGGCGTGATGTTTCCGTACTCTTCCATGTTCTCTTCCTCCAAGATGTCATCATCGAGATCATCGTCGAGATCGTCGTCGAGTTCGTCACCGAGATCATCGTCGAGCTCATCGTCGAGCTCGTCGTCCATGCTGTCGTCGGAACCGCTCAGCGTGGGGAACAAGCCATCGGCCGCCATCTCCCCGACGAGCTTGCCGGCCTCGTGCGCCGACGGGATGTCGATCGCTTCACGAACACCCTCTCCAATGGCACGAGAGATGCCACCAGCGTTTCCCGCGGTGAGCCCCAGGCCCTTTCCGAAAGATCGTCCGATGTCCTTGAGGCCTTCCCCGAGACCCTCGAGTCCGCCGTATTCATCACTCATGGTCTTCCCTCTGACGGCCCCGTAGCCTTCGACGTGGCCAGTTGGCATGCCGGCCTTGGCCGACGGGTCTCGCAAAACATATCCGCCGACCTCCGGAGCCATCATGGCTCCCGGCCAGCGCTCGGATGCCAGCTCGCCGAAGCTCGCTGACGCCTCTGGGTCCGCTGTCACCACGTGGAACAGTCCCTTGCGTGGAGAGTAGGCGAACGGGTGGGATTGGACCTTGTCCTTCACTCTGCGCTCAGCGGCCAGCCAGCAGGCCAGGTCTTCACAGTCCGAGTAGGAGGTCCCGTCCTGATCGATCTCTTCGATCATCTCACGGACCGTCTTCCAGTGCTCTTCCTCATCGCGCTGGCGGTACTCGACCTCTCCAGACGCGATGCGCTCATGCAGCGACGGGCTCATCCACTCGGGATGGTCTCGAAGCTGCTGGACATCCATAGCGAGGAGACCGTAGAGCAAGCCCTTGGCCTCATCGCCGGTGACCTTGAATGTAGGATCGATCGCCAAGGCGAACTCCTGGAAGACAGTCTCTGTTTTCGAACACCGAGCATGGCCACGGAGCCGTCAGGCCCCGTGGCCATCACCACTACACGTAGTTCGCTGCGACCTCGTCAGTCTGCGTGACCACCAGACCGGAACCCGTCGAGTTCGGGACACCGGAGGAGTACGCGCTGACATAGTGGATCACGACACCGACGAAGGTGGTAGCGAGCTGGACGCGGACATGGCCTGTGCCGTTGGTGCGAACCGCGACCCGGTTGGTGCCAGCACCGGCGATCACAGCGCCGAAGCCGCCAACGATCGCGCCCCACTGACCGTTCGCGGACAGGTCCACGTCACCGGCGTACTGGGTGTCGGAAGCGACCAAGACCAGATCGTAGTTCCCTGCCAGAGCGATCCCCGAGGAGTCGGTCAGCTGGATGTCGACGACGTCCGTGACGTCCTGGCCATCGGAGAACATGGTGATCTCGGCACGGGCTGCCGTAGCCACACCACCACCGCCACCGCCACCGGGAACCGGCGACTCGTAGGCCACCCAGTCACCCGTATCGGAACCGTAGTAGATGGTGCCAGCGTAGGCCGTGTTGACGCCCGGCGCACCGCCGACGTCATAGACGCGGAGACGCACATGGGAGAAGCCACCGAGGTCGATGCAGTTGGTCCCGTCCGGGTTGCGCATGATGAAGGACTGCGCACCGTCCGAGCCCATGCTGATCGGGTCGGAGACGTCGGCCCAGACCAAGCCGTCCGTGGAGGCCTGTGCCACCACATCGAAGCTGGTCACACCGCCGCGGACGACCGCGGAGAAGCTGGCCTGGATGGTGCACTGACGCACGCCGTTCGCACGTGCGTAGGGCGTGCTGTTGTTCGCGACCCCGGTGCGGACGATCGGGACGTGCGGGTACTGGCCCGTGCCCACGTGCATCACGCCGCTGACTCTGGCGGCCATGGTGAAGGTACCACCGCCGGTAGAGTCGATAGCGCGAACCCGCAGCTGCGAGAAACGACCGATGCTGACCCAGCTGGCCGTGTTGAAGCCCAGCGCGTAGCTGGTGCCGTTGACGGTCAGCTCATCGCTGGGATCGGTCTGGGCCAGGGTGGTCCAGTTCGTGCCGTCCAGCGTACCGTCGAGGAAGATGCCGACAGACGCGCCACCACCGATGGCCGTGATGCTGCCGATGACGGCGACCTCATAGACACCGTTGGGGCGGTTGAACGACGTGGGACCAGAGGTGTCGTCGAGGTCGACTGACAGCAGCTGGGAGATGATGAACCCGAACTGACTCGGGAACGGCTCGTTGCGCATGGTGGATGCTCCTTCTCGAGTAGATCGAGCCAGGGAGGAAGATACGATCTTGTAGAGAGTTGAGTGCGAAAACGGGAACAGGGCCGGGGAGCGAACTCCCCGGCCCCGTCATGCTCATGGGTTGCCTACGCGAGGCCGGGGTACCCGAAGATCTCGGTACTACCTGGCGTACGCACCGGGCAGGCCGGGACCGAACGCGTCGTCCCTCAGCACTTCGCACACGACCGAGATCATGGCGTACACTGCGATGGCACCCGCGCCGTGGCCCGTGGGGGCGTTGGCGGCTGCGGTGATCAGCGCGGTGTTCGGGGCGATCAGGATGGGGTATGCGCGCAGCCCAGTGAACTGCTCTTTGTCCGTGTCGTAGTCGTCCATGAGGACCCAGTCTTCGACCAGGAACAGGTTCGGCGAGCCGCCGATCCGGAAGTCCTGCATCACGCCGAAGCAACCGGCCAGGGCCGGGGTGGTCTGCGTGGTCAGGCCGACGATGCGAAGCACGGCCCAGTTGATGCTCTGGGTCACGAGCGCGAGGTTGGCACCGACTCCCGGAGGGGCCGCCGGGCCGAAGAGCTCGTGCACGGGGTTGGTCTGACCGGCGAGGACGAAGTTGATGGGGACCAGACGACCGGAGCCCGGAGGGGCCACGGAAGACTGGCGCAGGCCCTGCGTGGCGCCGTCGACGTTGTGGTCGCGGATGACCTGGGGGCCGAACTCGTGCTCGACGACGTCCATGCCGCGGATACCACTGGAGGCGAGGCCACCAGCGACACCGGGGATCGAGGCCGCGGCCAGAGCGGCGCCCTTCTTGGCGGCCTGCTTGGCGATGAGGGTGTCACGCAGCTGCATGAGCTTGTTGATGCGTCGCAGACGCCCGCGGGTGGCATTCTTGACCATCAGGTTCTGGATGCGGGTGTTCAGCTTCTCGAGGGTGAGGGCTCCGTAGCTCTCGGACATGATGTCCTCCTGTCCCGAAATAGGTGAGGTGTCTTGGGGGGTTGATGAAAGGTTCTACGGTCTTGTAGGAGCTGGACCAGTCCCTATCGGGAGGCCCAGGCACCCTGCTTGACGCGAGAGGTCTGCGGCGCGGGCAGTGCGCCGAAGGAGGTGTTCCAGTCGGGGAGCAGCTTGGTCTTGTCGTACACGCCGGGGTTGCCGTCCTTGGCCAGCTTGTAGCGGACCAGTTCGGTGGAGGCCAGGGAGGCCAACATCGCGACGGCGCCGACCTGCAGGACGTTCTTCGCGTCCTTGTTCTTGACCCACATGGAGCCGAGACCCATCAGGGTGCCACCGAGCAGCCGGACGTCGAGGACCAGGGAGTCGTCCTTGAGGGACATGCGGAGAGCCGTCTTGTTGCCGGTCTTGGGCTTGCGGACGGCCAAGTAGGAAAGGGCGCCAGCGCCGGCCACGGTGCCAGCTGCGCTCCAGGCGTCGAATGCCATGGTTCATCTCCTTGTGGGGGATGTGGGGGAGTGGAGAGGTGGGCTTTTGTCGATGGTCCCGAACGGTGTCGGTCACGACGAGGCCGGTCAAGCAGAAGTTTAGGCGATCCTCCCGAAAACGCAAGTCGATCGTAGCGATCCGGGCGATCCTAAATAAACTTTGTCAACGCTTGACACAAACTACGAAAACAGGCTTTCATACCAGGGCATTGGAAATCGCCGCCCAAAAACGTTGGAACGTTATACGACACAACACAAGCTTCAAGCGTGAAACTGGCTCTCAAAAAAAACATACGTGTCGCAAACGCCAGAAGGCCGAAACCGAACAATCGCCGCTTGACTACGGCACGATCCGAAAATACCATCATGTTCACATCCCACAAAAAAGATAGGAAGACCATGAAGGGTACCACTAGACCAACCAGAGGCAGGGCGGTGCAGTCGGCCGGACGCCTCTGCTTCGACTGCGCCCACCCCATCCTCGAAGACGACGTAGCCGTGTGTCCCCGGTGCCAGTCTCAGGATCTCGACGATCGCCACAGCAGACCCAACAAGACCGAACCGAGGTTCGCGCCTGCGCTGCCATTCCCCTGGCACACGATGAGGTTCGAGCTCGGGGGGACAGGCCTGATCTCCGGAAACAAGGGCAGCGGCAAGACCTCGAGCACGATGAAAATGGGACCCACGAAGTTCCTGACATCGGAGCAGCACCCAGAGAAGGTCGGACACCTCTTCTACAGATTCAACGAGGAGACCTCGACCCCACCAGAGATCGCCAGCATCTCCAGCTGGGAGCAGCTGGCAGAAGATCTCGTCGGCCTGACCGAGCACGACCTGGTGATCGTCGACTCCATCAGCCAGCTGGCTGAGCCCCACCTCTCGGGATCCATCGTCGGAGAGTGCATCAAGCTCGTACAGAGAAGCTCGGCCAGAGCCTGGTTCGTCAGTCAGTTCACCAAGGCTGGCGACATGCTCGGACCAAACGAGCTGAACCATCTCGTCGACGTCGTCGCCAAGATCCCAGACGACAGCCTCGGCATGCGACGCCTCATTCTGGAGAAGAACCGCTTCGGACACCTCACCAGCACATACTTCGCTATCGACGACACCGGGATCGTCAAGCCCAACTTCGTCTGGGCGTACAGCGTTGAAGGACCAGCGGGGAACTACAACCTCAACATGTACCCTATGAAGAGAGGGGCCATCTTCGCCGGCATCTTCAAGACCCTCGAGGAAGCGGGGGTCGGCCCTCTCGAGGGGTTCGCAGCGGCAGCGATGCCGTCCGGGATCTACAGGGCAGGATTTGCGGAGCCCGATGACGTGAACATGAGGATCAAGTTCGCCGAAGCCCACGGGCTCGAGTGGCTCTCCCCACAGATGGCCCTCGAGTGGATCGCCTGCCCAGAAGAAGCGCAAAAGCACCTGATCGAAAGAGCGATACGCCTCGCTGCCACCAAGAACGACTGACACGGAGACGACATGTCCAAGAGAAGAAGAAGCTCTGAGCACGCAGCACGCACCTGGAGCTCGCTGCTCGATGACGAGAGAATCGCCCTCGAGCAGAGGTACTTCAGGGCGATATGCTCGCTCGCGGTCAGCCAAGTGAACCAGGCAAACATCGACGCCGAACAGGTAGGAGAAGAGCCACCGTACCCGACCCCGGACTACGAGGACGAAGAGGAAGTCGTCAACGAGGTCAACAACGGAAGCTCTCCACCATGGTGGCCCAAGCGTCTCGGCCGGATGAGGATCATGGTCAAGATCAAGGATCACGTCCAGGCTGCCGAGACCTATGGGCCGCACATCCACGACCCAAACCGGACCGACCTGGGGACAAAAGCTTTCCGAGGAATCGTTCTGATGCTCTGTGAGTCCGTCGGTGACAACTTCTTCGGGCATATCGAGATCAAGATCCAGAACACCACCGACAAGCGTACGATCGGTGGATGGAAGGGAGATGTTCAAGTCGGCGACGGGCCGACGAAGGGCAAGGGCGGATCGTCCAACTCGTACGGAGACGAGCAACAGGAGGCCTGGACCGAGTACATGACCGAACAGATGCAGCGCAAGGACGCCGCGATGATCCAGATGTTCGGGCAGAGCAGCCACGTCATCCACGCCTCGGCCGCGGCACTGAACGCCACCCGCGGGGTCAACCTCGCACCACCATGGATGCAAGAAGGAGAAGGCGGTGGCAGCCCGATCTGGATGGCGCTTGCAGGTGAAGCTGTCAAGATCGTCGGTGGGGCACTCCTCAAGAGCGGCCAACAGCCGACACCAGGCCACATGGCAGGGCAGCTCCTCACCACCAACGTCCCACCGCACCAGCAGCACCCCGGCTACGGACAGCCACAGTACCACCAGCAGGGGCAGCACCTGCTCACCATGGACCCTGCAGGGTCACCTCCAGAATCGCCCGACATCTCTCTCGATGGCGACTACGACGGAGTCATGATCGAGGACGACTACTTCCTCGAAGAGGATGACGAAGAGCGGGACTCCAGCGATATCGTCGACGAAGAAGAGGACAGCGAGGAGTACAGCGATGAATACGAGGACGAAGACGAAGACGAAAACGAAGACGAGGACGAAGACGATCATCGCAAGAAGTCAAGCAACCCTCTCGAGGGACTGAGCGCCGAAGAGCTGACAGCACACCTCGAGAGCTACATCGATCAGCACAACAACCCCGACGAGGTCAAGAGGCTCGGACTCAGGCTCGCAAGCAAGATCATGGGGTGAGAACTTGGCCGTCCGACAGCACGGAATCAGACACGTCAGCGAAGAGTCCTTCGAGGCCGCAGGTCCACAGTCATGGCCAAGAATGACCATGGACGAGCCTGTCGACAGGTTCATCTCGAGACGCCCCGGCGCCTACTACCTCGAGGCACGAAAGAATCTCGAGTGGTCGGACAGGGAAGACCCAGGAACGACCAGAATCAAGATCAGGGTCTACGCGATCACAAGAGACAGGAACGACAAAGAAAGAGCACTGACCATCGGCACCTTCGTTCACACTGTGCTGAATCCAGACATCGACACCGATGTAACAACGTTCCACAGGAACCTCAGACGGTACCTATACCGGAACTTCTCGGGCGTCCCGAACAAGGACACGTCCATCACGCTGCGTTTCTATCCAGCAGGCAGAAAAGGCGCCAAATACCTGAAAACAGTACGCGAAGCCTGGATCTAAGGAGAGCGGCATGACAATGGCCAACCCGTTCAATATCATCGTCGGAACGACCGGAGAAGCTCTGATCCCCATGTCGTGCGCAAAACGAAAGACCTCCCCGACACTGACCATCGGGCCAGCATACGAGCAGCACAACTTCAGGATCTTCGCCAAGATGCCAAGCAGGGCCGACTCCGAAAAGCTACCAGTGAGCTTCGGTTACGACCGCACCACCGTCACCTACGACATCAGCTGGTTGATGCTCTTCGGGCCCCTACCGCCTGGCGTCACGGCAAGGTTCTACTCCGTCTCCACCAAGAGCGGCTACGGCAAGATCCAAAAAACGGACCTACACAACTGGCTGCCAGGAGATTCTACAGGGAACTTCCCTGCGGTCAAGATCGAGCTTCCACTCCTCAACCCGGGAGACTGGATCAGCGTCGAAGGCACCTCCAGGTTCCACGCTCCAAGGTCGGTCAGAAGGACCAAGGTCCCGTTTCCTGTCATCGCTCCCGCGCCGATCCCTACACTGGAAGACGTCCGACACATCATCGTCCCACTCCAGCTCATCTCCAAGCTCCACTGGCTCCCGACCAGCAGAGAGGAGCCCAGGGTCAACTTCGTCAGAGGGAGCCCCTTCGACCACTCCCCGGCGCCCTACACTGCCCCGGAAGAGGTCTCGATCAAGGGAATGGAGGAGCTGTCGAGCACCTCGAGCCCCTTGAACTCCTCTGGATCGACGACTCCGACGTCCGGCGCGTCACCCAGCCCAGAAGCCATCCACAACCGAAGCAATCCAGAGAGCTGACGAACAGAGCGACGCGCCGTGCTGTGGCCATACTCCACGTTGGACAAAACCGAAGAAGCCCTTCCGAGAAGCAGCAGCGTCTCGAGGCGACCCTGCGACATCGCCCACCTGTCGAGCGCCATGCAGTAAGAGATAGCGTCAGCATCGCCTTCCACGGCCTGGCCAACACTCGCCCACAGGTACGGATCCGCACATGTCCAGCGCAACAGCCTGGCGTACACGTCCAGATCGATCGACACCTCGACCTCTTGCCCCGGGACGATCGCTGGACCATCAATGATCCCAGTCCCTCCCCATAGGACGGTGATCGCCATCTTGGTCAGCCTGGACACGTTCTTCGATGCCCACATATGGTCACGCCCGATCAGGTCCGTCGCATCAACACCCTCGATATTCTGCAGCTTCGCCGAGATCGGACCGAGGCCAGCGGCAGGGGTATCGTCAGGGCCCACGCCACGTGGATAGATGTGCTTGAGCGCAAGATCACGCCTGGAGTAGACGTTGACGATTCTCCCGAGACCTTCCGCTCCGTCCCAGGACCCAGCAGAATCCCCCACAGCTGCCGAGATCAAGATGAGGCTAACCAACGGGCTCGAAGACTCTTGGCAGGCCTTCCAGGCGATCAGCCCGCCGAGGGAAAATCCGACAACCAGAACACGACGACCAGCATCGGTCCAGCGTCGAATCCACCTGGCGAGGTACTTGGAGATTCCCATCGCCGAGAGCCTGGCCATCGTCCATCTATTCCTCAGCTCGTCGCCCACATCGAGTAGCTGACCGATCGTCTTCGGAGCCTCACCGTCGGACCACGGCAGCAGCTGGGCATCGTAGCGAAGGACAAAGGTCGTATAGCCCGTGATCTCGTTGACGATCTCCCACCTGGCAGATGGCGCCATAGCGGAACCGAACCCGGAGATACAGACCGCAATGTCCCTCGTTCCCTCAGCGAGCTTGACGAGCCCCTCGCTCGAATCCTCGTTGACATCGAAGACGATAGAGAGCGGGGGCTCTGGGTGGTCTTCTTCCTGCTGGCGTCGCTCCTCGGTCCCGTCCTCGAAGACCTCTGGCCGGTGATCGTCGAGATCGACGAACCCGGACCCCATCTTCTCGTTCTCGCCAGGCTCGATCAAGGGGTACCCTCTCGGTATGAGCTACGGGCGTAGCCTACCACGATCGAAGCGATCACTCCACGACGAAGAGGTATGGCCAAACAGTGGGGTGTTTTCGACTTTTACGCAGCGTCAAGAGTAACAGATCCTCACGATCGGCCTGTCGCCACCCTAATCCGTCTCCACGGCCTCGTTCTTACACGAGCCCAGCGCGAAGCTCAGTCGCCGTTTTCTCGAGTGTTCGCCTTCATCCATCAGCGAGCTCCTGGCGAGACTCAGTCACCACTTTCCCAACTTTTCTGCACAGACCAATACCCACC
>Ga0075125_10000635_pt1 | contig 15835 bp, 22 predicted proteins | sample AntAceMetag02UKN_FD_69810 | JGI IMG/M metagenome (GOLD analysis project Ga0075125, IMG submission 69810) | Saline lake microbial communities from Ace Lake, Antarctica - Antarctic Ace Lake Metagenome 02UKN | ecosystem: Environmental > Aquatic > Non-marine Saline and Alkaline > Saline | place... | reverse complement strand
CTCTACCCACAAAAGTTGCATACTCTACCCACAAAAGTTGCAAAAGATATAAACACTACTATATATATCAGTAAAAGAAGCTAATGAATGCAAAAGACAATTTGAATTATACGAACAAACAAAGGCTGTTTCTTGATCCCAACAATAAAAATCGACATAACGCAAGCTCTCGCGAAATTAAAACGCGTCGAATCTCGTTCTGAGGATCTACCCTGGAACCAAGCAGGCGAAATATTAAAACAATCAATGCAATCAAACTTCGATGTCGGTGGTCGATACTCAACACCTGGATCTATTAAAGGTGGTTCGACAAAATGGAGACCTCGGAAAAAATCAGTAGCTTGGCGAATCCTTAAAAAATCAGGTAGATTCCAGAAATCATTTTATTATACTGCATTGGGTGATGGTGTAAAAGTTGGAACAAAAGGAATTAAATATAATGCAGCTCAAAACTTTGGTAGACCTGAAATAAATCTAGTAGCGCGCCCGTCGGTGGTGGTTCAATCAGTAGATCTCAAGAAAATTAATAAGGTTTTTAAGAAACACGTGAGAAAATAGGAGAAAGTTATGTATAGAGTGAAAAATTTAAAGCTGACAACTCACGAAAAACCATCTTGGATAGTTCAGAAGAAAGTTTTGTTTTTCTGGGTAAAAGTAGCACAACACTTCACCTGTGGCATGGCTATGGAAACAAAACGCTTCTTTGAAAAGTGCGAAAATATCAAAGCTCAAGCGTTGTTTAATCGTATGTATTAAAAAATAAAAAAATAAAATAGTTGGTATTTGAAAAATTTTATGTATATTTACCCTAAGGAGTAAAATATGCCCGATAAAAGTAAAAAAGACCCATGTTGGAAAAGTTTTGTAAATAAGACTAAGAACGAATTGGATATATTACTCCATGACGAAATCGGTTTTTGGGGTACTCAGTCAAAAGACTTTGTCGAATTGCTGAATAAAAACAAGGATAAGGATGTTAATGTTGATATAAATGGACCAGGTGGATCGGTTCGAGATGGTTTTGCAATATTCAACGCTTTGAAAGCGCACCCAAAAAACATTGATATAAAAATTACCGGAATGGCTGCATCTATGCATTCTGTTGTTGCTATGGCAAGCACTAAAAAACCTAGAATGTACAGCAATACAATGATGATGATTCACAAACCTCTTATATTTAATGGTGGTAATGCTGATGATCATAGGGAAATGGTCGAAGTTTTGGACAAATTACAATCTCAAGGAATAACAGCATACAAACGTCACTCAACAGAATCTTCTGAAAAATTAAACGACATGATGAACAGTACTACTTATATGACAGCTGAAGAAGCTGCTAGTTTTGGTTTAGCTACTGTTATTGAAGAAGATGTTGAAATTTCAAACTTTCACGACCTCTCGGCTTACAACTATGCTGAGATTCCAGAACACGTTCTCAATAGATATAAAAACGCCGACAAACCAGACGAAAAAACTTTAATAGAAAAATTAACTGATAAAATAGAAAATATTCTTAAACCTAACGAAAAGGAGTCAGAATTAATGGCTGATAATAATAAAGAATATACAGATAAAATTGAAGGTTTAGAAACCTCCAATAAAACCCTAGTAGCTGATAATAAAAAGCTACAGGAAAGTTTCGATACTCTTGAAACTGAAAACAAAGCGCTCAAAACTGACGCTGACAACAAAGAATCTGAAGCTGTAACAGCTGAACTTAAAAAGTTCGTTGATACTCTCGTTTCTGATGGCAAAGTTTTACCTGTTGAAGTTGATCAGACAATGGAAGCGCTTGAAGCTCTTCATGTTGCTGACAAAATTTCATGGAGTGATAGCAAAAAAGACACCCCACTTGTAGACGTTCAGAAAAAGATTCTTGAAAATTCAGCTAAAAAAGTTGATCTTGATGGAAAACAGATCGCTGATAATAGCGACGATCATCAGAAATCTGGTGATGAAGCTCTTGAAAAAGCAGTTGCAGCATATCAAAAAGAAAATAAAGATGTTGGATATTCAGCTGCACTATTACAGGTTCTTAAAGACAACCCAGAATTAAATGAAGGAGAATAATAATGGCTACTATTAGAAATTCCGATATTGTTTCCAAAGTTGCTAATGAAGATTTAACAGCCGCTCAGTATCATTGTGTGACTTTAACGTCCACTGGATTAGCTGTTGAGTTAACTGACGCAATCACTGAAAAAGTTTATGGCATTTTACAGAACGCCCCTGATGTTGGTGAAGAAGCACTCGTAAAAGTTGCTGGCGAATCAAAAATAGTGGCATCCGCTGCACTTGCAACCGAAGTTGTTGTTGGTCCATCTACAGATGGCGAAGCCCAGGTTGCAGTTGCAACTCAGTTTCCTTGTGGAATCGTTGTTTTTCCAGTTGGTACTGATCAGGATCTGGCAGTAATTGAAATTATTCACGGTGGAATAGTATTTCCGTCAGCGGGATAGTATTCCCATCCTAATTATAAAGGAGTTACAAAATGGCTTTATCTTCAAATAATATAGTAACACGGGGAGTACTGCAAAATGTAAGTCAAAAATATTCTAATATTGAATATATTGCAGAAAGAATTTTCCCTACTATCGACGGTTTGACAAGAAAATCTCAGGTAGTAAAATATAATAAAGGACCTTGGTTTCGTGACGAGGCTGAAGTTCGTGGACGTGGAGCGGCTGCTAGATTAGTTGATTTCAGAGTTTCACTTTCTAATATTACCCCTGTAAATTATGCAGCGGCTGCAAAAGTTCCTGATGAAGATCGTGCTGATGCTAAGGAAGCACAGTCAATTCCAATTCAGCCTGACATTGATGCATTAGAATTAATTGCTAATAAACTTGATCTCAAAAAAGAAGTTCGCGTTTCTGCGGCTATTCATGCTGGAACATGGGCCGATGGTAATGTTGGCGGTGAAGATGCTGCTGCTGGTTGGGGCCATGCTACTGCTGGAAGTGACACGTTTCTTGCTGATATGAAAACTGGACGTGATGCAATAAGAGCGGCGACTGGTTTACTACCAAACAGACTATTGCTCGATTATACTACATGGTCAAAACTTGCACAAGCTCCGGCTTTACTGGCTTTGACTAGTCCTACAAAAATTGATAAAAGCAATCCTTTTATGACTCTCGATACTCTCGCAACACTTGCGCAAGTTAAAGAAGTTATTGTTGGAACTGCTTTAAAAGCTACAAATGAAGAAGCACTTGGCAATCCTGATGCTGGTTTGACTACTGTTGACGTTTGGAATAATAGTGACAACAAAGGAACTGGATTTTTATTCTATACCCCAGAAAGAGCTGGATTAAAAGTTGCTTCCGCAGGCTATATGTATAGACTCGCTCAAACTAATGGACAGGGTCGCATGTCTTCAACATGGAGAAAAGATGAAATGCATTCTGATTTCTATGACACACAAGAAGACCTTGACATTGTAACTGTTGGTTTAGATCTTGGATATCTCTGGAAAGATACAATTGCGACTTAATTAAAAATTTTGGTGTGTTTCCTAAGGGGCGTGGTTTAATCGCCACACCCCTTTTTTATAACTAAAGGGTTTTAAATGGCTGATCCGTACACAAATTTAGATAACATTAAAAAAGATTTACCAGCGAAAATTATTATACAACTTACTGATGATAATAGAACGGGTGATATCGACGAATTAGTTACTGATAATGCCATTGATTCTGCGGATAAAATGATTGACGGATATTTGCGCGGTCGTTATCCTGTTGAATTGGACTCGGCTGACATCCCTGATTTAATAGTTGATATATCAACAAAACTAGCGATTTATAATCTCTACAAGCGGAAACTGTTAACAACGTTACCAGAGACCATTTCTAAAGATTATAAGTGGTGTCTTGCGATGCTGGATAAAATACAGACGGGTAAAATATCACCTTTTCCAACAGCGTCAGAACCGGAAATAATTAAAACGAATAAAACGGCTGCGAGTAAAACATATAGCTCAACTGTTTGGGATACATACAATTAAATGCTTGATATAATATGTGAACGAATACTTGAATATTTAAACGATAACGGGCTTGATGTCGATGATATTGATTATGATACATTGGTAGACAGAGAAGTTGGAGCTTTATTACGGCCGAAAATTAATATTGCGATTGATACCGGAATACATCAAAAAATAACGATGCACGGATTCAAACAAAGACCCACTATCAGTTTAATTTTGTTAGTTCAAGATCTATCTGGAGAAAAAGAACGAAGATTCACAGTATACAGATTGATAGATTCGATTGTTAAAGCGTTGTTACTTGAAAAATTAGATTTACCATTGCAAGATCCATTAATACCTTTGAATTTTACAAATGTAACTGATCAGAAATATTCTGACGCTGGATATGCTTTGTATCAAATAGATTTCAGTTGCTCTTTTAATTATACTAAAGATATTGCTGGTGAAGATACTGGCGAATTATTAGAGATAATAAATAAATATTACTTAGAAGATGGGACTCTCGCCGATACTGAAATTTTAGATTTATCAGAAATATTCGGTGGTAATGCTTTTACGGCTGATTTTAGCGAAGATATATTTGGCGGTTTTGCCGGAACTGAAGAATTTGAATCTGAAATATACGGCGGTGTTGCCGAATCAATTTGTTAGGAGTTAATAAATGAGTAAAGCAAGAAGAATTAAACCAAGATCAGACACACTCGCAAGTTGGACAGCTGCAAATCCAGTTCTCGAATTGTATGAAATTGCGATTGAATCCGATTCTGGTAAAATAAAATTTGGTGATGGTGCTCAGAATTATAACGATTTATTGTATTTTATCGCGACACTTCCAACTCCAATGCCGATCCATACTGTAACAAATGCGCCAGACGCGACTTTGTATACTGGTTCATTTATTTATGTTACGGATGATACTGGTGGGGCTGTTCAGGCTTTTTCAGATGGAACAAACTGGCTTCGTTGTACTGATAGAAATGCAATTTCATTATAAATAAAGGATAGATTATGAAAGTAAAAGCTAAAAAAGGTTTGAATTTCTGGTGTCAAGGAAAACGAGTGACTTCAGAAACAGAAATCCCAGTTCAACTGAATCACGACATACAGTGCAAGTTAAACGATGGTTCTTTGATTGAAGTTAGGTCAGTTGTTAAACCACTGACAAAGTCAACAGTTAAAAAAGATAATTCGAAATAAATTTAATAATTAGGAGAAAGTTATGACAATACAATTTGATAACATTCCCAGCTCAATTAGGAAACCAGGACGCTATACTGAATATAATGCCAGTTTAGCCGCTCAAGGATTGCCTGCAAATGCTAAATCAATGGTAATTTTAGGACAGAAAACAAGTTCTGGAATTGGAACAAGTAATGTTCCGGTTAAAGTTTTTAGTTCTGCCGATGCCATTTTGCAAGCTGGACAAGGTTCTGTTGCTGCAATTGCGGCCGATGCTGCATTGAAAGCAAATCCAAACTTACAATTATCAATAGTACCTATTCCAGATGGTGCTGGCGCTGCTGCTGTTGGAACTATCACAGTTTCAGGAATAGCTTCGGCGGGTGGATCTTTTGAAATATGGATTGGTAACGTTCGTGTTGAGGTAACTGTAAATAATGGCGATGCTGTGAACGATATCGCAACAGCAATCGACGCGGCTATCAGCGATTTAGAACATTTAATGCCAGTAACTTCCGGCGTTTCTGGTGCTGTTGTAACTTTAACAGCTCGAAATCTTGGAGTTCTTGGAAACAATATCGCAATTTCATCTAAAACTAATAATGTTGAAACTACCGCTTTGGCAATTGTTCAACCTGTAGATGGTGCGACTGATCCAAGTATTGCAACTGCATTAACAGCAATTTTTCCCGCTGATTATGATGTTGTATTATGTACTCTTAATGATGCGACTAATCTCGGATTATTAAAAACACATTTAACATCTCAGAGTGCACCGACTGAAGATAGACCAGCGACCGGATATTTTGGTTATAATGGTGTTCAAGCTACACTTGAAACACTTGCTGGAACTACTTTAAATTATGAACGTTTGAATGTTGCTTATCTTAAAACAACAAAAACAACTGAGCGCGGCCATTCGTTAGATTATGAAATTGGCGCCGCATATGCTTCTGTTGTTGCTGGTGAAGAAGATCCGGCTCGACCTCTTAATACGTTGCCATTGGCTGGAATTGCACCCGCTGCACTTGAAAATCAACTTTCAAGAACTCAGCAAGAATCTTTACTATTAAACGGTGTAACACCCCTCGAAGTTGGAGTTGGTGAAGCTGTTCAAATAGTTAGAGCTATTACAACTTATACAACGGATTCAACTGGAACTAAATCAGTTGCGTATCTCGATCTGACAACTATTTTAAGTTTAGATTTTGGTAAATTGGCAATTGAAAATCGTCAGGCTCAGAGATTTCCAAGAACAAAATTAACAACTAGAACAGCGGCTCTCGTTAAAACCGAAGTCCTAGATGTAATCAGATTACTTAATGATCTTGAAATATGGAATCCAGTTGAACCGGATGAAGTTATTGTTGAACTTGATACCCAGGCAGTTGGAAGAGTTAATTTACAGATTCCGGCAAAAGTAGTTCCTGGAATGCACATAATCGCTAATCGTCTTGATTTAATATTAAGCTAAAAGGAGTTAAAAAATGGCTGAATTTGTAAATAGATGTAGTGTTGAAATGAATGGGATCGTTTTCGAAGACTTCGACAACTTCACAGAAACTTCGGTTTCTGTAGCGAAACCAGTTCCATTAATGAATAAATCCGGTACAGCAAAAATGTTGCCTCGGTACAGTTTTTCTGTGAATGTTAAAAAGGCGAATATTGCTCCAGATATCGATCCAAGGACTTTATTCGGCGCGACTTTTACTGTTGAATATGATAACGGTGATCGTGTAAGTTTTGGAGGCGTTGCTACCAATGAAGTTGGGGACGCGTCAACAGATGGCGAAACTGAAACAAGTTTTACTATTACTTACAGCGCAGAAACAAGGACTCCAGGATTGGAGCTCGGATAATGTTTAATAAAAACAAAACAGCGGCCGAGGTTAATAAAACCGAAGCCGTTAAACCTGTAACAGTTAAACCTGCAAAGAAAAAAACTCTAGTAAAACAATACCCAGTGCCAGCGATGGCGAATAAAGCGAGAGTTTTGGAAGCTATGGATAAATTAATAGGTTCAGAGAAATATCCTGAGCTTATTAACATTCATGTTGCTGTAGCTAAATTTATAAACGAAAGGGTTAATTAATGAATATTCTGCAAAGAATAAAAGCCGGGTCAGAAATTACCAAAACAGTAGATTGTCCAGGTGTTGAAGATGTTAAAGTTAATGTGAAAATATTGACTGAAGATGATCTCGCGAAAGCGTCTTTGGCGGCTGATGCGATATATAAAGATAATAAAGTTGGGTTTGAAAACATAAGCAATTATAATGCTGAAGTTGAAACCCAACAGTTATACCGTTCCTTAAAAGACCCTGAAACTGGATTCGGTATTGCGAATAATATCTCTGATTTTAGAGGCTCGCTAACTCCAGAAATGAAGGATTTTTTCGCTATTGAACTCGATCAATTGCACGAAGAAAATTCCCCTGATCCAATGAAAATGTCAGATGAGGAATTTGATAAATTGATTGAGGACTTAAAAAAAAAGCCAGAAGAGACAGCTGGGAACGTTACAAGTATTTATACAGCAAGAAAGCTTTTGAGTTGTTTGGCAAGCCAGCTATCGAGCTAACTTCGGGCCAGTGGCTTTATATATTTACGATGGAAGAAGTTACACGCCCCAAAACTGATACATAACCCCGATTTAGGAAATTACAATGTCTGATATTAATATTACGCTCGGCGGTGACAATAAAGGACTTAAAAAAGAAATAAAAGAGTCCAATCGACTACTTGAACGCCAACGCCGAACACAGGATAGACTTGATAAACGACTTTCCAGAAAACGGGCTAGAAACCGATTAAAAGGAATTCGCGCAAGGGTAAGGGCTGAAAAAGCCGCACTTCGAGAAATAGAGAGAGCAGAGAGAAGATCCAGACAACGCAGACAACGACTTTTAAAAGCTGGTTTAGTTGGTGGTGCCGCCGGCTTGGTTATTGGTGCCGCTGTTGGAGTTGCAAAGGGTCGCGAAATACTAGAATTCGAGGAACGTCTTGCCAGAACAGCCGTTCAAGCTAAAAAAACACGCGCTGAACAATTTAAATTAGGTGAATCAATCACGGACGCCGCTGTTAAATATGGTGTTAGTCGTGACGTTATTTTAAATACGTTCGAAAGAATAGTTGATAAATCCGGCGATTTTGACCTTGCCGCTGACAATCTCGACAATATATCCAAAATTATACGTGGTACTGGTGCCGATGCTGGTGAACTGGGAGAATTAATCGCGGCCTTATCCTCTTCGTTTAAGGGAATTGATGTCGGAAAAGGTGGAATTTTCGAGTTTTTAGAGGTTTTAATTTCTCAGGGTGACGAAGCAACTATTAATTTATCTGAATTAGCATCCGAGGCCGAAAAATTACTCGGTGCATTTGTTACGGGTGGATTTAAAACCAAAAAACAGTTTATCGAATTTGGCGCATTACTTCAGATCGCTGGTAAAGGTGGCGGAAAAGCTGAAGCCGCGACTTTTGTTTCTCAGTTTGTGAATCAATTAAAAAAGCGTGCTTCACTAATACAAGAAGCTCTCGGCGTTTCAGTTACTAAAAAAGGCGGTGGCTTGCGTGATCTCGGCGAAGTTATACCAGAATTGCTAAACGCTACGGGTGGCGATCTCGGTAAAATCTCAAAATTAATCCCAAGTATTCGAGGCGCTAAACCTCTCGAATTATTAGCTATTGCATTTCAAGAAACAAACGGCGAACTAAAAGAATTTAACAGATTAATAAAACTTGGCGAAGATGCATCAGGAAATATTGAGAGAAAATTTCAGAGAGTTTCCGAAACATCGAGTCAGGCATTTAAAAAGATTGGTACTTTTTCAACTAAATTGTTTGATGTTGCATTAGTTCCGGTTATTGATGATTTGGCTAATGCAATCGAAAAAATACTTGCTGACCCTGCAAAATTAAGAAATACAGAGGAAATATTCTCAGCAATAGCGACCTCTTTGACGTTGGCGGCAAAATCGGCCGGATTACTTGTAAAGGCAGGCCAGAAATTAAGTGAGATAGGGCGGGAAAGTGTTCTTGGTCGTTTAATTGGTGGCACTGTTGGACTTGCTAAAACCGCTGCAAAGAAAACAGGATTGATCTCTGATCCTATTCAAGCCGATAAAAATTTCGCGCTCAATTTACAAATTAACAATAATCAAGATGGAACCGCCGATGTTGAGGTTCAAAGTTTATTTAATGGTGATAGAGGCGGAAAAAAAATCACTAAATCAATTCGTTCAGGTACAACTGGGAGTTTTTAAATGGCTGATAAATTTATTCCACAAATGGCCGGATTTTATCTGGATATCGTCACAGTAAACGATTCATATCCATTCGCTATAGTAAAACATGAATATCCATTTTCAAATCGAAATAAAGTTCAGAATCAGGGTATGAAATCAAGAACTATTAAAGTTGAATGCTCTTTTATGTCTAATCCTGCAATTACAAAGGGTTGGGATACTGATATTGGGATTTTCCCAACGTATCAAGCTCATTTTAATTTCCTAGAAACAATCAAAGGTACTCGCGAGTTATTTACTTTCACGCACCCCGAATATGGTGAAATTGAAGGGGCTGTTGAAAATATTGGAACTGTTGACGATGATACTCAGGAATTTGTTTCTGTCAGTTTCGATTTTGTACAGCAAATTACAACTGACGAAATAACTTTTGTTCGTTATATAGTACCACAGCAATCGGCTGGTTTTAGATCATCGACCGGAGTAATTACAGCCGCACTCGAAGCGGCTCAAAAAGTTTCGTCGAATGCGGCGGCGTTTGCTGGCACTGTAAATACGTATAAAGGGGAATTAAATTCATACTTAAATAGAATAACCAGCCTAGCAACATCTATAATTAATACTGTAAATTATGGAACCAGTTTGCCTGGCGAGGTTATGTTTTCGATAAATAGTGCTATTGATAGAGTTGTACAACGCTTTGTAACAATTCGGAATAGTCCCGCCAGTTTTATTAATAACTGTATTTTGGGAGTTCGAGATCTCGCAGCTGTATTTGAGGGTGTAGAATCTCAGTATGTTTTAATTATGGGAGCCTCACGGGTAGCGTTTGAATCAGCTGAAGTTTACACTGTTGACGATGCAAATAGACAAGAAACTGCAAGATTAGAAGATGTACAGACTTTTGATGCAGCCGGAAATTTTAAAGGCGGTCAGACTTTTCCATCTATAATGACGGTACAAGAATTAGAACAAAGTTTATTCGATGTTCGTGAATTAATAAATGACGCTGTTTTAATTAACAGACAAAATCAAGGTTTAAAAGATCAGGCTAACCAATTACAACAATATATTAATGAAATAAAATTAGGTCGTGAAACATTAGAAACACAAGAAATTGCATTGCAAACTTTGCATACAGTTACATTGTCGAATGGATTATCATATCAAGCTGCTGAAAGAATTTTAAGTATGAATCCACAAATCAAAAATCCGACTTTCGCAAATGGTAGTATAAAAGTTCCAGTTCCTCAACAGGTTTAAAAATGGAAGAAATAAGAATAATAATCACCGACAACGTTGGAAATGTTAAATCAGATGACAATCAATATTCGTCATATACATTTCCGGCTGATTATGAAGCTCTAACGTCGGCGTTTTCCGTTAAATTGGTTAATGTTGATTTTGAAGTTGTAAAAGGTGATTTGATTCAATTCTGGATTAATCAGGCGCGCGAATTCGATGGAATTATTCAGAGAGTGGAAAAATCCACTTCTAAAAGTTCCAGAGATGTGACGCTGTCTGGAAAAGACAGAACTTCTATTTTGGTTGAAAACTACTGTAATAATTTCAAGGATTTTAACAATAAAACACCAATACAGATAATTGATACATTAATAGCACAAACGAATTTTTATGTAAAACCAAAAGGAACAGCTTCGGAAATTTCTGATAGTACTGGTTTTAGTTCTGAATCTGACATTGAAGATAGAAACGAAACTGTTTTAAATGATGTTAATAACTCTGAGACTATTAACGCCAGAACTCAAGAAACTACATATGACGAAGATTTTACAGCGCTCGGAGACCATAAAAATTATAAAATTAATATCGGTGATTTAGTATTCTCGAAAATTAATCAGCTCGTTAAATCGTATGGTTTTGAAATATTATACGATAATACAGGCGAATTATACATTGGGGATTTAAACAAAAAACGCTATGACGACGAAATTGTATATGAAACGGTATTTAAAAAAGATGGAACTGGAAATGTTTTAACGGCTCGTATGGTTGATGATATTTCTGGGCGTTATTCTTCTATAATGGTTTCATGTCAATATGAGGGATTCTCTGGAGAACAAAAAAACAGTTTTGCAACTGCAACGGATTCAACATTGCCAGCAATTAAATACATGGCTATTTCAATTAACGATTCTAAAGCTTCACCGGAGAAAATGGCAATACAAACTCGTGAAGATCAAAGAATTGAGGGCTTTAGTTTAACACACACGGTTTCGGGTCATATTGCCGAAAACGGTAAAACTTGGAAAATAAATCGCTTAGTTAATGTTGTGGATGAAATTAATGATATCAGGCGGCACTTAGTACTGTATAGTAGAATATTTACATATAGTTTGACCGAAGGACGAAAAACAACGCTTAGAATGTCGCACGAACGAATTAACGAATTGGAAATATAATGATTGAAATTTATAAATGTTTAATAAAAACTATTACTGAATCAGATAAGCAACAGATTGTAACTGCTATCGGTCGAGCTGGTGAGGAAATTACAGCGCGGTCGAGTGTTCAGCACGTCGGTTTTCATTCTACGCCAAAAGAAGGTGATATTGGTGTTATCGTTGCCGATGGTGATAATATCACAATGATAGCTAGTTTTGACAGCGCTGACGATAGGCCGGATGATCTCGCAGACACGACAACTATATACGAAAGTAAAGATAATTATGTAAAAATTACCGATTCCGGTAAAATAACCGTTGCAAATGCGAACAATAAGATTATATTAAAGAGTAACGGAGATATCGAACTTGGTGAGGGTTCATTAAAAGCGTTGGTGACAGATAATTTAATTGATTCCCTTAATACAATGACACTACCAGTTGTAATTGCCACTTTAACGGCTGGCCCACTAATAACACCACTAGTAAAATCTCAATATACAACCACCAAAACAAAGGCTGTTTAATATGGATTTTAAAATGGAACAAGGAACAAACGGAGTCGCTGTCATGACGTGGGAAAAATCCACTGATATCGGCAATTTGTTATATTTCTCTGTTAATATCCAAAAAGGTTTATTGTTTAATTTGCCTAATTTCGGTTTAAATCTATCTGACATAAAAAAACTCACTACTGATAAAATCGCATTAATTCAAGGTAGGGTTGAAAAATCTGTACAATGGATTCAAGATATTGGACGCGCTCGTAGTATTGAAGTTATAGTTGAACCAAATACGCAATCAATTGGGCGCGTAGATATACAAATAAAAGCAATTCAAGCCGATGGAACACCTGTCGATATTAACACTTTTAGAACTGTTGGAGGGCCTGAATAATGGCTTTAGTATATGAAAAAACGTTTGACGAAATACTCACTCAAATATTAACCGACTACTCAAATTTAGATTCAAGTCCAGATGTTTCACAAGGTTCGATGCCTTTTATACAAGCCTCGGTTTTGGCGTCGATGGTTTGGGGCCTATTCAGATTTAATGCATATAATGCAAATCAAATGTTTGTCGATACTGCCGATTCTGTTAATTTAAGAAAATGGGGAGCTATTTACGATATATCGTATCTCGATACAGACACTGACGCAACTTATCTAAACAAAATTCTTAGATTTATCAGACAAGCACCAGCTGGAGGAAACAAGCAAGATTTTGAGGACTGGGCACTAGATTCAGCGAACTCATTTTATACGTACGAAGGAACTATTTATTGTAATACTTATGCGACTGTTGTTGATGTTGCTGATGGTCCTGGAACTGTTGGAGTTTATACAATCCCATGTGATGAAGATATTATAGACGGTTCCACGCCAGCGGTTTTCCCTGGAAATGTAGAAGAGCTTTTAAGGATTATAACTCAGGATTATATTAATACGGTCCGTCCATTGGGGATGTTGTCGGCGTCTGTTGTCAGTGCTAAACCTACAACTCAGGCTGTAACAATGACAGTAGTTTCGCCAGATGGTGAGCTTGTTGATACTGACGCAATTGAGGACGCAATAGAGGCGGCTATGAATTTAATGTCACCAAAAGAAACTTTGTATAGAGCAACGTTAACCTGTATCGCTCTTTCGTATGGTGCTATAAATACAACAATTACAGTTCCGGCCGCAGACACTGCAACCGATAACGACGAATTTATTAGACCAGGAACGATCACAGTTTCGGAGGCGTGAAAATGATACATAAATCAGTATATAACGATACATATCCAAAAAATCAAATTGAAATAATTCAGGTTCGAACTGGCTCGACTACCGAAGGTGAAGTTTTGCTCGATGTTGATAGGCTAGAAGATGTTTTATCGTTAGTAGGAACTATATATTTGTGTACAGCTCCAACTTGTTTAACTGAAAAATGGACTCGTACGGGGTCGGATTTGGCGACGTCAGATATATTAAACCTATCGAGTATTAAATTATCTGACGGTAAAAATAAAATTAAATGGCGGTTTGATCCGTCTGGAGTTGGGTCTATTGCCGACGGTCAGTTTTATTCTATTTCTATTTCAGTAAATGCTGGACAGGTTTCGACAACTTCGCAAGCTCAAATTGAAATGATAATTAAAATTATTAATAGTGTGATTGAGGGGTCTTAATATGATTAGAACAATAGTAAATAATCCGTATCTAGATAATGTGACAGCAAAAACTTGTTATTTGTGCGATGCTTCAGTTCCAGATTTTGAAATAATTAATTGTAGATGCGGTGACACTGAAAATTGTAGTGCATGTAGTGATAGTATCCCGATGAACGCACCTATATGTCCAGATTGTATCGGGGGTTAATATGAGCTCAATGTATATAATTGTCGAAAGTGTTAACAATATCGCATTAGCAAAAGCAAGAATTAAAACCGTTATGGATGCTAAGGGTTACCCTGAAAATTTTAGTAAATTTTTGTTTGGTGAAAACAAAAATGGTTATGCTAACGGAAAAGAGATTAAAAACAATATTGTTTTGTCTGTATGGTCGAATGATATTGTCTGTTTTGAGGTTGATTACAATATAGTCAAAAAATATGGTGAGGACATCAAAAAAGAAATCGCGAAACATTCAGACACTCATTGGTGTACAGCTGAAGAGGTGAAAAAATACACGCCGGAGGTTTTAGATGTCATATAAAATTGGATCTTTGGATGTTTCTAAAAATCTGTTCATGTTGGACGCGGCCGCTGAAAGAAATTTTAGAACTTCAAACGCCAATACGGGTTATGCGAATTTGTATAACGGCGAATCAGCAAGCGGATCTATAACCGGAACTCTAACTAATTTCGCTACTAATTATGGTTTTGTTGCGAAAGCTGGAGCGGTTCCAGCGCATTATTTGTTTGATGGAACTAACGATTATATCGATTTTGGAACATTAACAGATTTATCTGGTATAGCTCATTTGACAATGATGTTTAATTTAGAGCTTACGACTAAATCGTCTACTCGATATATAGTATCTTATAATAACTCAGCAACCGAACGACTACAGTTTTATGTCGGAAATACAACTAGCACTTGGGTTGAAATATTCAACGGAGCTAGTGGAACATATGTGTCAGCTCCAACAGCCCAATTATTTCCCGCTTTAGACACAAAAACACATGTAGCCGTTGTATATGATGGAACTGGAGCTACAAATGCCGATAGAGTAAAATTTTATAGTAATGGCGTCCTTGTTACTGGTTTAGTGTTTTCTGGGACAATTCCATCAACATTGCCAACATTTTCATCAAGTACAAAAATCGGCAACACAACAACGCCGATCTCTGGAAAAATATATAAAGCAGAATTTGTATTAAAATCTTTATCAATAGAAGAAGTTGTTTGGAATTATGGCCTTTGTTCGGGTGCATGGGGTTTGATTGGTACAGATTTGACAGGTGGCGAAATGTCACTAGCAGACAATAAAACAGGCCTATACAATCCATACAATAATATTTTATCAGTAATAGCAGCAGCTGACCCTCGAACTTCTGACGCAAATACTGGCTGGATGTTGGCTGCGAACGGTGAATCAGCGGCGGCCGATAGGGTTGGAACTTTAACAAATATGGCTACTGGATACGGTTTTGTTGCAGAATCAGGAGCTGTTCCAGCACATTATTTGTTTGATGGTATTAATGATCATGTTAATTTTGGTGATATAACAGAAGTTAATTCTGCTAAAAAAATAACATTTAGCTATTCTGTAAACATTGACGATACAACAGCTGTTCAAAGAACTTTTTTCCATAAGTTGATAGATATGAATAACTGGCTTACCATCTATACATTTACAGATGAGACATTTTTATTTCAAATGAGTACATCAGGAACTGTAACAAGAGGTTGGTTGCCAAGTTATTTGTCAATAATCCCAGGGCAAACAGATCAGGAAATTAATTGGGTATTCGACGGTACTGGTGGGGCAAATGCTGACAGATTAAAATTATATGTTGATGG
>Ga0075125_10000633_pt1 | contig 15870 bp, 13 predicted proteins | sample AntAceMetag02UKN_FD_69810 | JGI IMG/M metagenome (GOLD analysis project Ga0075125, IMG submission 69810) | Saline lake microbial communities from Ace Lake, Antarctica - Antarctic Ace Lake Metagenome 02UKN | ecosystem: Environmental > Aquatic > Non-marine Saline and Alkaline > Saline | place... | reverse complement strand
TTTGATTGCGAATATTTTAGAATTATTCAAGTAAACTGTAACGCAGATAGAAAAGATGCAATTGCAACATTCGCATTATACAAAGATAAAGCAACAAGAGATGGAGATGCAAACGCAGTTGTTGACTCATACCAAGTAGACTTGGGTGAAGACTTTAACGATAAGGCTCTTGAGTCTGGTAGTATGTCTGATAAAATGAAAGCATCAGCATACGAAGTCTTAAAAGCTAAAGCAGTAGCAGAAGCTTCTAAAGAAGAAGAAGTAGACGAAAAACTATCATTCTTTAGTGATGCAGTAAGTGACGAAAAGTAATAATTTAAATTAGGAGGTATCCACAATGGATAAGTCTAACAAAGTAGAAGAATTAAAAGAGGATATTAGTGCAAAAGCTAATAAGTTTATGGATGAGTATAACAAGTTATGTGAAAAACATGGGTTTAAGATAATTGCTAATCCAGCATACATAGCTCGTGATGATGGTTCGTTTTCAACTCTGGTGCAAATGCAAGTAGCACAACTACCGAAAGATAATAAATAGGTTTTACAGAAACCCAGTACACGCAGACGATGACTTTGTAGGAGATGCAAGGTTAGTAGAGGCACACGTACATTACACAGCTAACAAACTAGGTACAGCAGTATAGGCGATTTGACTATTTAGTCTATTAAGAGGTAACATTTACGCATGAGTAAAGTCATCAAAGTTTTAGGAGTAGAAACTCATTATCAAACACCGACAGGAGAGTTGCGCTTATCAGCAGTTGACTGGTGGCGTATAGTTAATCCTTTAACAGCAGTAGCAAAGAAATACCCAGATATACAAGTAGATTTTATAAAGAAGATTGTAAAAGATGGAGAAATAGAAGAAGCCAGTTATGAAGAAATTGGCAAGAATTACGATATCATTTATTCCTCTTACATAGATACACCAAAAGCTTATGCATGGATAAAAGCCATGTGTGAGAAATTTAACATGTCATATGTAATGGATATGGATGACAATATATTTGATATTGACTCTATGAATCCTGCTAATATAGTTTACTACGAAGGAAGTGAAGGATTAAGAAACGCAACAATAATAATACAAGATGCAGATTACATGGTTGCTTCAACAGAACATTTAGCAAACGTACTGTCAAGGTATAGAAAAAAGCCTATTGTTTTACCAAACTATATAGATCCAGAAACATATAAATACAATGGTGAGAAGATAGAAGAACATGATGGAATATATATTGGTTATCAAGGATCTAGTACACACTATTCAGATTTTATGAACACGGGGGTCATGTTTGCTCTTAGAAGACTTTTGGCAGAATATGATGACCTAAAGTTTTATACAATAGGAATGGCTTTTGATGACATGAAAAAATACTTTCCAGACGGCAAGTTTGTAATTGGAGAAGGCGAGAGGGATCATGACAAGTGGAGAGAGAAATGGAAGACAATACCAATAGATATAGGAATAGCACCGCTAATAAACACATCATTTAATTTGGCGAAATCATCTATAAAATATTATGAATACAGTCTTAGAGGAATACCCGGAGTTTATTCTTGGGTCGGTCCTTATATAAACGTTGTAAAAGAACACGAGACCGGCTACCTGGCGCAAGATAAGACCGAATGGTACGAGAAGCTAAAACTACTCATAGAAGACGAGAAAGCTCGTAAGAGGATCTCACAGAATGCTAGGAAGGATGTTTTGGACAACTATACGATAGACACACACGTAGATAAGATCTACAAATTTTTAAAGGATGTTTATTCAAAGAAATGAGTTTTAATTCTGATATAAAAATAATAGATAAGATATTAGATTGTGATGGAAATAAAGAGGACCTAGCAACTAACAGATTGTATGGCGGTGCAGATATATTAAAAATATACACAGGTCTTAAAATAAATGAGATGCTAAATGGAGTACTAATGCATGGTTGGACACTTTACAACGGACTTTCTGACTTACCATTAAGAGAAGATATAAGAGAGGATAAAAGAAATAGGTTTTTTAGTACAAGAAGATATGTATGGAGTAAAAGAAACTTAGAATCTCATGAGAGTCTTGGATTTAATAATGTCGTGTGTATAGGTGCACCATTCTTGTATTTGCCAAAAATTGCTTATGTAGAGCCTGTTAAACCTAAAAGTATTATATTCTTTCCTATTCATTCTACTAATCGTGAATATTTTTATAACCCAATAAAGTTTTTTAGAACATACCTAAAGCAAATAATTCCTATATTAGATAAATTTGATAGTCATACAATATGTTTAGGAATGTACGATTATGCAGATAAAGATATTATAGACATATTCAAAGATTTTAATGTTGTGTGTATTGGTAATAAGTTTGATACAGACTTTCTAATAAAGTATCAGAATCTAGTAAACAGATATTCTTATGTATCTAGTAACGAATTTTCTACAGCAATTATGTATGCATTACATATGGGAAAGAAAGTATTTATAAGAGGTAATCCAGGAAAGAGTTATAAACCAGATCAAGCATATATGCATTCTGATGGTGTTAAACCTCCTGTATGGAGAAAACACTACAAACAAATATTATGGTCTAATTTTGATAATAAGTGTCATAATGAAATATCTGATATAGAACTTGGTTTAGAATATAAAAAGTCTGTAGATGAATTAAGGGAGATATTAAATGAAAGAAAATAAAATAACCTTAGTAATATTATTAGACTCAGGAAGGCATGATTATGTTGAACACATGCCTTTTATCAATTCCCTTAAAGGGAAAGGTGTATATGTTGAAAAGATGAAGAATCCCGGAGGTTATTGTGAGCGTTCCTGCTTCATGACTGGGGCTAACCCTTCTACGACAGGCAATCTGTTCGCCATGAGTTTAATGCCAATAGGATACAAAAGAGCATACTATGAACCTAGATTTAACATACCAAAACAACTAAGAGATAGATTGTGTATGACCGAAGATACCAAGCCAGATACCGATTATGGGAGTTTTTATAACCCAGATAGTGGTATAAGTATTGAAAGTATATGGGATGTCATGAAAACAAATGACGTTACATGGGCTTTTGAGGCATGTTTGGCTCTAGGAGTGGTATCACATAAGGGTAAGACAACACATGGCAGTAGACCACAGCAACTGCTAAGTAAGATCAAGAAAAACCATCCAGATGTTGCTTATATTCAGTTTTCAGAGGTAGATCAGCAGGCACATATAAGAGGAAGTGATCCTAAATATATGGAAAAGATATTGTTATGGGCAGATGGAGAAGTAAAAAGATTATACGAAGAGGTTTCAAAACTTTATGATAATGTTAATTTATTGATTTTTGGCGATCATGGACAGACTATGGTTACTGAATATGTTGATATACCGCTAGAGTACCCTCACTTTATAGAAGGATGGGATTTCTCTTATTTAAAAAGTAGTGCTGCAATTCAATTTTGGTTATTTAATGATAAGGTAAAGAATTTTATTTTAAACGATCCGGTACTAAAGAAGAATGGTAAGTTTATAGAAAGTCCGTCACCTAGACAAGGAGACATTATATGGAGAGCAAACGAAGGTATTTTAGTGTCACCATGTCATTTCCACTCACTAGCACAGGCACCGGTAAGTATGCATGGATACGATCCAGATTTAGATACTGAAAAAGGATTCGCAATTATAATAGATGGCAAACATAAAGGCAGGATAGAAGATGCGACTCTACTTGATATATGTCCAACAATTACAGATTTAATAGGTTTAAGATGTACAAGGTTTAATGAAGGGAAGTCACTATGTATAAATACTCACAAGTAAGAGGAGCAGATGAGGTTATAGAAAAAGATTTAGAAAAGATAAAAGAAGCTGTAAAAGGAAATACGAATGCAAGTGTTTATTTGTTTGGATCTTATTCTAAAGGGGAGGGTGGTTTTTCAGATGGTAAGGCTGTAAATGATTACGATATATTAGTAATAGGTGGTACAGAAGAACTTAGAAAGAAAATACAAAAGGTAGATGTTACTACTATGGTAGAGGTACATATAATTCCAGAAGGAGCAAGAGTTGAGATGACACAGCAGACATTTGAAACAATGTATACAGCAGAACTATTATATGGAAAAGATATATTAGCAGATTTAGATCGTATGGAACCTTATGATATACCATACGCAGATGCTATAAACTCACTTAATAAAAGAGTTATCTCAATGCTAGTTGGTAAACACGAGATGATGAAAGAAGATCCCGATAACAATAAGATAATGACACAGATAGGTAAGATGATTATAGCTTTAGGAGATGCAATACTGATTAAAAGAGGACAATTTAATCCTTCATATAGATCAAGACTAATAATGTTAGAATCTGATGCAATATTCCCATTCTATACGTTATCAGTAGAACATAAATTATTTGGTTTAACAGAACTTAATCCGGATGAATTATGGAATCTATGGAATCAAACACAGAAATATTTTGCACAGTACTGTATAGACAATCAGATAAAAACGGATTTTAGCGACATGTTAATAAATTTTGATGAGAGAGTAGAGATTGATGCACTAGGCAAGATACTCGAAATCTTAGGAGCAGGAGAATGGTTATGAAATTAAAAGCAACTAGAGATCTTATACTTGTAAAGTTAGAACCTAAAAAGACAGAACTTGTTATACCTGATTCAATGAGTGATAAATTGATATCAGAAGCAACTAAAGGAGAGGCAGTATCAGTTGGTCCTGAATGTAAAGAAGTTAAAGTTGGCGATATGGTTCATTATAATAATTACGTAGGAAATGAAATAAAAGATGAAGACTTGAAAGGTGGTATATTTATTATCGTTCAAGAAAGAGATATTTTATGCAGAAAATCTCAATAATATTAGCAACTTGGAATAGAGGAGACTTATTACACATACCTATAGAGTCATGTATTAACCAAACATATACTAATTGGGAACTACTGGTTATGGATGATGCTAGCACAGATAATACTGAAAAGATTGTTAAATCTTACAAAGATAAGAGGATAAAGTACTTCAAACTACCAAAACAAGATTATTATACTCATGTAAGAAACAAAGGAATAGATGAATCTAAAGGAGATCTAATAACTTTTAGGGATAGCGATGGGGGTTGGGAAGAGACATTTTTAGAAGAACTAGCCAAACCACATAGAAACGAAGACGTACTTGTAACTTATTGCGGTAGAAAAGTATATCAAGGAGTTAACCTTAGCGAGATTTCATATAAAGATATTTCTACACTTAAACCTACTGTTACAGTCAAACCAAAGATCTATTCTGGACTTGAGTCAGTATCTAACTATATAGATGTTGGAGATATGATGGTGAAGAAGTCAGTGTTTAGAGATGATTTTACTGGATTTTCAAAAGATAAAGATAGGGCTGGTTATTGTTCAGATGCTTTGCTAATAGATACTATAGAGAAATATAATCCATTAGGTAGATTTGTTAAGATTGATAAACCATTACATTACTATTTTTATAAACACGATGGTAAGACAGAAAACATGACAGATACAAAGCTTAGATATAGGAGTGAAGGAAAAGTAAACAACGAACTAGAAGAAGTTTGGAATTTCTAGTATTGACAAGCCATATACATAGTGATTAAATTAACAAAACCGAGTATGCGGTAGAATTGCCTATTATTCAGTTGCGATAATTATTTCAGAAAAGTTATAAGACCGCCATTTATTTTGGTGGTCTTTTTTAATTTACAAAGGAGAATTTTTAGTATGCCTAATTATGGATCTGGAAGTTGGTTTGGATTACCTGAAATGGGTGTTACAGAGAGAGGCATGGAGCTTATTTCTGGATTAGTAGGAGTAACACCTGATAAGAGTAATTACGAATCTATATATAGCGCACAGCAATCTAGTAACCCAAGCAGTAATAATAATAGTAGTTCTAATACCATGTATGGTCCTAGCCCTACACAAAGTACCTCTTACCCCAATCAATCTATTGGAAGTTACAATAGTGGAGATAACTATTCTCAACCAAGTGATGTAGTTCAAAATGGTGGCGGTAGTGGTAGCGAACCTTCATTTAAAGATATGTTAAGTTCTGTTAATGATCAGTACTCAGGAATGATGAGTAGTATGGATAGCCAGATAGCCGGACTTGGAGACGTACAAAATCAATTCATGGGAAACATAGGTAATTCAGTAACAGCACAACAAGGATTAGTTAATAACTCACTAGAGCAAGGTCAGAACCAACTTAATCAAAATACAGAAACAGCAAAACAAACAGAGAAATCTACACTAAGAACATTATCAGAAGATGTAATGAACATGCTACAAGCAGGAAATCAGAAATTAGGTGGTATGGGAGCTTCAGATTCAAGTGCTTCAGATATGCTTAAATGGGCTATTGCTAAACAAGGAAATAAGAGTACAGCAAATGTTGTCGGTCAAACTAGAGAGATACTATCTAATATAGAGAATTTGGGAGTTGAATTAAAAAGTAAAGCACAAGAGTCACTATTAGAGATAGATCAATGGAAAGCAGAACAAGAGAGAGGGATAATGGAATATGTTAGCGGACTAAAAAAAGCATTAGAAGCACAAAAGAATAACATAGACTCTTCTATGAGATCTCAAAATATAGACGCTATAAAATCTCAATACGAGAATGCTAAAAACAGAATGCAACAGTTAGAGGACTACTCAATGCAATATAAAGATAATTTAGCGGCAGACTATATAAGCAGACAAAGAACACTACAAGACTATGCATCACAATTACAAACAAAAGCTAATTATGGAGGTGGGTACGCTACTGATGCAGGAAATATATCAGGACTACAAGCAAATGCAGGAAGCGTTAATACTTCACCGGTGTTAGGAAGTTATAATGACGATGAGGAAAGTAATATATTCGGTGCAGGTGGTGGTGGTGGAATAGGTAGTTGGTAATTTAAGAAAAACTTATGTCGAAATTTACTCTACAAAACTTATTAAACCGAGTAGATAAAAGAGATGATAACGAAGACTCCCTGTCCACTAGGTTTTGGAGTGGTAACTTAGGAAAAGGATCTCAAAACGCATCTCAGAATCTAGTCAACATACAGGACTTCTTAAACGATCCCGATAAGAAATTCAAATTCGGAAGAGATAAAGAATATAACCCAGAACAATCAACAGTAAGAAACCTGTCCAAAATACCTTTTAATGCAGTTAAAAATGCAGGTGAGGCTATTGCTACAACATTAGTAAAAGCACCGGCAGATTTAGGAAAAATGGGTACTATGGCTGTAAGAGGTGATATAGGAGATTTCAGACCAGGATCTAAGCCAGTTCAGTTTGGGATGAATCTAGGAGAATATACAGAAAGAGACAGTAATGGGGATCTTATAAAGAAACCTTTTGCTGATATGGGATATAAAGGAAAAGGAAAATGGAACGTACCACTTACAGATGTAATGATGCCAGAATTAGGTTTTACAGAAAGCAATGCTTTTGAAACAGGAACTCTTGGACTAGAAGCGTTTGAAGGACCTTTAGCCGCAGGTGGTATGAATAACGTTAAAGGAATGTTATATAGATTAGGATTTGGCGGTTTTATTGGTGGTTGGGTTGAATCTCTATCCGGAGGTGATTTCGAACAAGGAGCATTAAACACTATGGTAGGAATGTCTCCTACACTTGCTCAATCACAAGGACTTTTAGATGCAACAAACCCTTTAGTAGATGGTTGGAATGGTCCAGCACGATTACCAGTAAAGTCAGCAGTCAATGTATTGCAAGGAATGGCTTATGACAAGGTATCTGAAACTGAAACAACAGGTCTTAGTATAATGATAGATGCCTTATATCCGGTAGCAGAAGATCTTGGAAGTAAAGCATTTGGATCATTTGAAGAGGCTCTAAAAGGAGTAAAGGGAAGGATACTACAATCATTAGGGAAGAGTTTAAGAAAATCCGATGGAACATATACAACAATGGCTAAATGGGTTGCAGGAACAAGACCTTATAGAAAAGGTAGCATGGGAGCATTCATGGGATTTGAGATGACACAAAATGAGGAGGGCATGTGGGAAGTACATTACGATGCCAAAAAGGGAACAATAGGTCTTATGCTGTTTGCTGGAGGTACCAAAGCATTAGATGTAATAGATGCTAAATACTTAGAAGGATTAGATAATTTAGATGGTAGAGATTTAGATAATCCAGATGGATTTAAAAGCTCACTACCAGAAGATTATAAATTCTCTCAAGAAGAAGATAACAGAATGACAAAAGAGATAGGAGAGTATTGGGATAATAAAGAAAAAGTAGATGAGGATGGTTTTAATATTGCGGATATTTGGAAAAAGAAATTAGAACAACTAAAGAGTAGCCAGACTCCGGCAGATGCTAAGAAGGTAAGAGAAGAGTTGGCAGAACTTAATAGACTTAAAAATATTGAAAAGAATAACGCTATAAGTAGATCTAAAATAAATAAGATAAATGTAGAAGCAGACGATTTGAAAAGACAAGTAGATATTGCATACGCAAAAGGGGATGTAGAGAAGGGTAGGGCGCTATATAAGAAAATGATAGGTTTGAAAAATCAAGCTAATTTCGTAGCACAAAAAACTAGAATGGAAGATACTGGAAAACTAGGAAAGATAGAAACAGATAAAGTAGATGTAAGTAAAGTATCAGATGAGGCAATAAAAGAGGAAACTAAAACAACAGCAAGTATATTAAGAAATACAATAGAAGAATCTAATAGCACAGTATCAACTATAACCAAACGTACGATAGGTATAAACGGAGACAGAGAGTTTGAAAAGGTTAATCTACCAACAATTATAGATGCAAACAAAGCACAAGAGAAGTATGGAATAGAGAATGTAATAGACATGGTAGAGGGGAATATGGATGTACCAGATGACATGGTTAGGTTCATAGATGCAAACAAAGAGATATACAAAGACATTATAGAAGCAGAACATGAAGTTGGGCTAGGTAAAGAAGTAGGAGTAAACGAATATTACATACCACATATAGATGATACGCAGGTAAAAGCTAGTTGGCTTGGAAGAAGGTTTTTAAACACTAATTACGATACTAGATCAACAAGCCTGATGGATATATTTAATCCACTGGAATCAAGAACATCAGATAATTGGAAGGGTGATGCAAACATATCAGATAGGTTTAGAGAGAGATTTGCTAGAGCACAACAAAACATAATTAAAGAATCAAAGAAACTAGATGTCAGTGATGGAAAAGGATATATAGAACAGATACAAGAAGGAACCAGTGCTGAAGGCAGAATACCTTTTAATGGAAAGATAGGAATATTTCAGAATGTATTTAAAAAGGACTCACTACCACAACAAGTATTAACCTCATTAGGAGAAAACAGTATCGAAGGATGGAGAGATTTAGGTCCCGATGTTTTCAACATGATACAAGATTTAAAGTTAAGTATGTTAAGTGATGGAACATATAAGAGTAATCTAGTTGACGTTTATAAAGCATCCCCAGACGATCCACTTCCATTTATATTAAAGGTTTTAGAGGATGTTGGGGTACAAAAAGGTACCAAAGAATATTCTGATTTCTACGGAGAACTAGCAGGTAAGTTTAGTAGTATAAAAACACCTGAATCAAAAGAGAAGTTTGCTTGGGCTATGGCAACAGAAGTAGGTAACGATAGGATAGGAAAGAATGTACTAATGGTAGAGAACTGGGTTAAAGCAACAGACATAAAGGATCCACAAACTAAATCTTTTGTTGATAGAGAGCTAATAAATATATTTACTAATGGCTCTAGAGAATCATCAGAATTATCAAGAGCAGTAGATGATGCCAGAAGATTAGTACAGATCGCAAGTATAGGAGGAAAAGCAACTACAATCGCTGTACAGCCACTAGAAACACTAAGGGTACTTTCAAGATATGGTCCTGAAACAGGTCTAAAGTCTATGTATGAAGTACTTTCAGGTAATAAGTCAGACTACGAATTCTTAAAAGATTATACTAGTTATAAGAACTATATAACAGCAGATGGAACAAAGATTGAAAAGAACAGGTTTGAAAAAGGCTTGGAGAAGTTAGAGAAGATTGGTTACTATGGAGTAGCTAAAACAGAGGATATTAAAAACAGTATATTTATAAAAGCGGCAGAAATGGATGGAGTAAAGAATGGGTTAGAAGGGGATGAACTTGGTAGATATGTAATGGATGAGTTCGAGAAATACGCATTAAACTTTTCTAATACAAGTGTTCCAGAATTATTAAAGAATCCTTATATGAAATTCTTTTCTATGTATTCTACGTATCCAACTAAAAAGCTAGGTCTAATGCTTAGATCCTTAGAAGGTGCTGTAGAGAAGGGATTTAGTGTCAAAAACAAAGATGCTCAATTCCTAGCAGGTATGATATTTACTGCATGGGTAGAGCAGAAGTTTGTAGGATGGATGTTTGGTCGTGAAAAGCAGGATGCATTCTCTAAATATGGATATTTCAATACGTTAATTGGTAGTCCTCCACAAGCATATAATCCTTTAATAGATACAGCTAAATCAGCAATGAATTTCAATAACGTAAGAAAAGAGTCAAACAAAGGGGAGTACCAGTATGAATACGCCAAACAAGATCTAAAGAAGAATTTAAACAGATCTATAGTGCCTTTTGGTAATCAGGCATTTAATGTAACAGTACCGGCTATAAAAGATCAGATAAGAGGATATGCAGAAACTCCTACAGGTAATGTTAAATACCAAGCACCATCAAAACCAATGGATATAGTAAAGTCTATGGTCTTTAGTAGATATGCTAATGAAGAGGCAAAGAACTATTTTAATGGTATAGAGAATGGAATAAAAATGAGTTTAACAGAAAAAGAATCAGATGCTTATAAACAAGCATTGGTTGATGGCGGTGATCCTAGAACAATGTACGACACATTTATTAAACAAAATATAAGCGTTACTGCTAAGAATAAACTTAAAAAAGAAGTTGAGAAAACTGGTGAGTCTGCAATAGCAAGTGAGTCTGTATTTTACTGGGATGATGAGAAAGAATCAGTACAAGAGGTAAAATTAAATGTTGACTTGGTTATGCCTGAACTGTCAGGAAATGGCGAACTAGACGAGGAAATACTAGTTGACTACAACAGTAAATTAACATCAAGAAAAAACGATATCATGAAATTATACTATAATGGTTTTATAAGTCAAAAAGAAGCCGTTTCTAAAATAATAGAACTTGATGCCCTAAAGAAATGGGTAAAAGATTTAAAGAGTAAGGCAAGTGGAAAAACTTCAGCATATAAAGGAAGCAAGTCTAAGGTAAAAGCTCCTACTATGGCTAAGATAGGATCTTCTAAAGTTAGTGTTACTAACGTACCAAAGATGAGTACGTCAGTACCTAAGATGCCTAAGCTAGCACCGTTGAGTGAGTCCGTTATAAACAGTGTTGATGATATGAAGTCTTTTGTAAACAGCAGTCTTAAAGACATGGATAACGAGATAGCCAATGCGTATAAACTTGAACCACTTAAAGGAATGCAATTTAATGGTTACTAAAGGAATTTTGAAATGATTTTAACAGAAGCAGAACTACAAGCACAGATACACACAATGTACGAGGGAGACACAAGTACTCCTGATGCATCCTCAGATGATTACCTAAGTAGAAGAATGTATATAAACATGGGTATAGGTTTCTGGGAAGGTTGGAGAGGGACAAGATGGAGTGAGTTGTATTCAACACTAGCTGAAGCATCCGATGGAGATACAACAGTTTCAACAGGAGATACACAATCAGACTGTCCAACAGACTTAACAGATACATTAGGTTTTGTACAAATAGTAGATAGTACAAGTAATGCTGATAATTACACAATGGTAGATCAAGACGAGGCACAGATATTTATAAGATCTTCAAGTGGATCACATGTATATTGGATGTCTGGAAGTCCAAGTTCTTATAAGATTAACTGGAACCCTAAGATACAAGCCGGTGATGATGGAAAGACAATAGACTATCCGTACTATAAGAGAGCTACTTTAGTAACAGCAGGTACTGATATACCGGAACCAAGTGATCATGTGTTCTTAGTACACTATGCACTTCACTGGTTATACAAAGAAGAGAATCCAGGAATGTCTAGAGAACACTTAGACTTAGCAATAAATCTTATAAATAATATGAAATTGAAAAACGATTTAGAGAAACCTTACCAAGATAGATCTATTTTTGATAAGACTTCTAGTGGGTTTGGAAGGTAAATATGCAATTAGGGAAATATAACTACAGTACACCTACAAAGGTAGTCATAAACGTAAGCAAGTTTAACAAAGGCTCTAATGTTATTCAGTCAGATACTAGAATATTGCCTGAAGAGTACTCTAGTTTCCTAAATTTAATGTTGGTTGATGATGGACTCCCATCTCCTAGATGGGGTACTAAAACTTATGGTGGTGAGATATCTGGAGCAGACAGAATAGATGGATTTAGCGAATATTTAAAATCAGATGGTACAAGAGAACTTATTGTAATAGCAAATGGAGTAGTACAAAAGAAGAATGGAAGTACGTGGACAACAATTAGTGGAGCAACATTTACAAAAGGAGAACAAGCATATTGTAGACAGATAGCCGGATATTTATACATAACAAATAGCGGTACAGATCCTATGGCTAGATATGATGGTACAAGTATGACTACATACTCTTCATTATCTGCCCCAGAGAATGTAACTCTTACATTAGGTGCAGGATTATCGGCAGGAGATTATCACTATTACGTACAAGTAACAGCATTAAATGCAGTTGGTGAGTCTGTAGGAAGTGATGAAGTAAGTACAACAACAGATATAGAAAGAGCAGATTGGGCTGAAAGTGATGAATACATAACAATAGGTCATGATGCAGTATCCGGTGCTGTAAGATACCAGTACTATTTATCAGATGAATCCGGATATGAGAAGTTACTGGCTACATCGGAAACAAACTCATATAAAGATAACAAGACTGCTATAGTCAATCCTTATATAGAAATACCTGATGCAAATACAACTACCGGTCCTAAACTAGGTCCTCTTACATTATCAGGTAATAGAATGTGGGGAACATTAGATCCTGAGAATATTTATAGGGTTTATTTTACTGGTACTGGAACAGACATGGGTACATTTTCGGCATTTTATGGTGGTGGATATATAGACTTAGAAAAGGGTGGTAGAACGAGACCTCAAATAGTAATGGACTTTAGGGATGGTCAAGGTACTCCTAAAGCTACAGTATTATGTTCAACACCTGAAGGTACAGGTAATGTTTGGCAGATAGCTCTTGTGAGTGCTACTGTTGGAGACGTTACATTTACTATTCCATCAGCAGAAAAGGTTACAGGATCAACAGGAACTAACGCTCCTCTATCATCCGTAGTCGCAAAAAATGATATTTACTTTTTAAATAAACGAGGTGTAGATGTATTAGGTAATGAGAAACAATACTGGGGTGTTTTAAGAACAAACGAATTATCAGTAAAGATAAGACCTTACATAGATTCTTTACTTGGTGACTATTTAAATAAAGCCTGCGCATATTATTATGATGACAAGATATTCTTTTCAGCATGTACTAGCGGAGAAGAGAATAACAGAATATTTATATACGATAGAGAACATAAAGTATTTCTATCAGATTGGTCAGTAGGAGTTACACAATTTGGGGAATTTACTGATGCAGATGGTGTTACACACTTTATAGGTGGATCAACTGAAGATGGTCACATAGTAGAGTTTAGTGAAAATATATTAGGAGATAGAGGAACAGCATTTACAACAAGATATAGGGGACCTAGATTTTCTATGGGTACCGATTGGTCGAAATTCGCTAGACTAAGAATAACAAAATTTAGGTTTGAAGAACCAAAAGGAGCTGTAAGCATATCATTGTTAGGAACTGGAAGAAGAGAATCATTTGGAACAATAGCTACAGGTGTTATGTCTACGTCACAAGCACTTACTGGATTAGGGTTTGATTTACTAGGAGATACGCTGATGGGAGACACAGAGGGATCACCTACTACCTTTTCATCACGTAATACACAGCGTAATATAAGACTACGAGATAGAGTAAGAGATATTCAAGTTGAAATAGAAACGAAAGGTTTAGAGAACGGATATAAGTTACATAGTTATAGAGTAGAGGGGAATTTGCTAAATATCAAAGATCCTTCTAATGAAAGATTATAAAATTATTTAGGAGAAAATTATGGCTCAAACTGACAAATTTAGAAAAGCGAAATCATTATTCGCAACAACGCTAGTTTCCGGTATAGGTACTGGAACTGGAGATACAATTACCCTAAATAGTGCCACTGGATTACCTACTGATACTGAAATCACGCTTACTTTTAATCGTGTAGATGGTGACGGAGTAAAGCAAGATGCAGATGAAGTAGAGAGAATAACAGGTACTATTTCCGGTGCAAATTTAACAAGTTACACTAGGTCAATAGATAATTCTACAGAACAGGCACATTCTGCCGGTACTGTAATAGAATATATTTGGAACTCTGATGATTTAAATGACATAGTAGACGGAATATTAGTAGAACATACACAAACCGGATCGCACAGAAACATTACTGGATCGGATGATGATTTGGTAACAGGTACGGCAGGAACAGAGGACTACATAGCTAAGTGGAATGTAGATGGAGACCTAATAGACGGATATGCATTCTTAGATCAAGATACATTATCAGGAGATAGTGATGTATCGGTAGCTTCTCAACAGTCTATAAAAGCTTATGTAGATACGAAGGCAGGAGATGTAGCACCGGTAACATCAACACCAGCAGGAGCGTCAACAGATACATTAGATGTAAGTACCTCACAAGAGTTTAGAATAACAATGCCGGCAGGTAACATTACGATAGCAATATCAAATGAAACAGATGGTAGGAAATTCATAATCTCAATAACTCAAGATGGTACAGGTTCTAGGACAGTTACATGGTTTAGTACAATTAAATGGGCTGGCGGTTCTGCACCAACACTAACAACAACTGGAGGTAAGAGAGATACATTTGGTTTCGTCTGTACTGGAACAGATACTTACGACGGATATGTCGTTAGTCAAGATATATAATGGCAGATGCAAGAAGACAGACAGTACAAATAGATTCGAGCTCTATAACAGGAAAGGACTTAGGTGCTGTTGTATCAACTACAATGAGTGTAGCTATAGCAAGTAATCCTAACGCTATTTCCATACTTATAGTTGGTAGTAGGGGAACAGGAGGACAATTATCTAGTGCCAGCAGGGATGGGAATAACTACACAAAGGCTAAAGGAAGTACAGTATACGATGGTTGTTTTACTGAAATTTGGTATTTAGTAAACCCGGATAGGGATACGGGAGATATAACAGTAAATTTCTCAGGAACATGTTCAAACAGGTCTTATATAGGACATATTGCTTTATATAATGTAGACCAAAAGGACCCAGTAAATATAACAGACGAAGCTTCTGCAAATGCAGGTTCTATTAGCAGTACCTTTACAGCAACAGAAAACAATTGTGTAGCAGTAGAAGGTCAGTTCAACACTGGTAATACTCCCGGAACATTAAATGCAGGACAAACAGAAATTCACAAAAGAAGCGCAGGAGATAGTGGAGGTTGTTCTTATGAAACAGATATAGATGCTCAATCCGAGACTGTTGGGTGGGCTAATTTTGAAACTGGTACTACAGCAGTATCCCAAGCAGTAGTAGTATTTCAAGGTTGTATTCCATCAGGAGGGGCATTTTTGCTTAATTTTATATGAACGAAGATATGTATAAAGAAGTAAAAGATATAACAAGAGAATATGCTGTGTTATCTAGTAGAACAGCCTCAGCCCTAGA
>Ga0075125_10000632_pt1 | contig 15874 bp, 29 predicted proteins | sample AntAceMetag02UKN_FD_69810 | JGI IMG/M metagenome (GOLD analysis project Ga0075125, IMG submission 69810) | Saline lake microbial communities from Ace Lake, Antarctica - Antarctic Ace Lake Metagenome 02UKN | ecosystem: Environmental > Aquatic > Non-marine Saline and Alkaline > Saline | place... | reverse complement strand
GATTCATAGGAATAGAGACACCTTCAAACTCAAAATAATCTTGCCTTTCTCCAACCCACGTCATACTTGAATCAAACTCCCACTCTGAATATTCAAAGAGTTCTTTTGCTTGTATTACCTTAAAAGGCTGAACCGTTCTACTCCTCCTTGCCCAGATATTATGGTTGGGTGTTACCGCAAAATCAATACATTTTCCAGCAACCTTAATCAATTCTGTTGCTGGTCTCTCAATCTTCCTATCTATACCTGACCAGTAAGCGATATTAGTATCTACATTCTTACTTAAAACCTTATCTTCAAGTTCAACATCCTTGAATAGGAGCCAACCTCTATCAGTGAGAATTTCTGTCTGGTCATCATAACACTCGATATCTAGTTCTCCTGCCATCGGTACTGCATCTTCAACAGCTATCAGGATTCTCTCCCCATCTTCATAGTATGCAAGCTCAGAGAGTAGGGCCTTCCTGATTGTATCACCCCTACCGAAAGCTCTGGCTCCAGCTGTACCAATGTAGATAGAGCTATGCATATCAGGGAAGGTTATCTCATTCCGACTGTTACCACCAAGTTCAGGCTTGGGCTCATCCATAGAGTCATGGTAGAAATGGACTCTATCCAGTAATCTCTGAGTAGCCCTACCTTCATGGCTCACTACTGCACAGGAAGTATTGGGGACGGTAATACCTTCTATATACTCATCCGCCAAAATGGAGCTGGACATACCTCCCTGCCGATGCTTGAGGATTATATTTCTGTTAGACTTATTCCTGTGGAAGTAAGCCTGCATACGATTGAAGACAAAGGGGACTACATTCCCACCCTTGTCCACAATCCTCAGTAGACCACCTATTAGCTTTACTCTATCAATGTTAGGGAGAGTAGCTATTGCCATTAAAGCCTCCCTGACTTCATCTTTCTCTTGAGCCTGTAGATACCCTTATTGATTGACCGATGGAGGTTCGCACGTCTGATATTTTGTCTCCTCGATATTAGCTGTTTCAGAGAACTGCCCATCTATGACCTCTCCTTGTATTTCTATTTGCTCTGGAGATGGATTAAAAATCCTTTGGATTCTCTGTTCCCAAGTAAGAACAGTCGCTGGTGGAGGAGCATCCAGCTCTGACATCAGCTTAGAATATACTTCTCTGGCTAGATTGGTACGGACAATAGAGCCCTCTGGTAGGTAGGGCTCATTCAGGTCTGCCTTCATCCTACTCAGTATCTTACCCTCTAGAAGTACTGCCTCTAACTGGTTCTCCCTCCGTAGTAGCTGTACTGCTTCCTGCTTGAAGTCATTGGCAAAGTCAGCCCTCTGCCTGTATAGCTCTACGAAGTCAGTGTTCTGACACCAAGTATTATAAGTCCCTCTTACTACTCCACATAGTTTGAGGGCTGTCTTAGTATCCATATCAGCGACACGTAATAGAAAAAACTTTCTCCTGTTGCCACTCAGTACCTTTATCTTCTCTCCAAGACTCATTATAGTATAGCAGTATACCACTGTTACCATAGTTTGTCAATAGTCCTCACAGGAAAGTTACCCCTATACACAAATAACCTGCCAGAGGGGGTTGACAAATACTAGGTAGTATGATACACTTTATACAAAGGTTAGATACAACGTAGATTGTAATTCTCTACTAACTAAGAACATGAACGATAAAACATTATGTAAAGGAGTTTATATGAGGGTTCAATTTGAAGGAATGAGTTTGGAAAAGACAAAGTATGCTGGAAGTCCTGCCAAAAGAAAAAATATAGCTCTCTATGTTACACTCAAGGATAAGGATAAAAAGGAAACTTTCTACTGGTATCCTAAGTACAAAGAACTAAAATGTATTCTTCATTGTCTTGTTGCCTTACATGGTAAGGATGAAGTTTCTTCTCGTGTCCTAAATGGAGGTGGTCTATTAGGGATATACAACAATCAAATTGAGAAAGTGATGGGAAGCTGATGAGATTTCTTTATATCAAGAATGAACAAAACTGTTTCCATTGTGGGAATACAATGCTTTATGGAGATGAAGCAGTGGTTATTAGGATAAAGCATCGTAATGGCTACATTATCCCACAGTTCTTTCATCCTCAGTGCTTTCTGGACTGGAACAATGTATCTTTTATGGATAGGCTGGTACAATGGAGACTCTCCGCTACAAGAAGACCAGAGAGGAAGAGGATACCAAAGACAAAGAAAGTAATTGGGAGACCGAAGGAATATAAGAACCCTATCTTGGCTAGAAGGTTGTTATCGCTGATATACTATTACAAGAAAGCTGATAATGAAGCCAAGGTTAAGGAACTTACCGAGCTCCTGTTGACAAATAGAGTCTAATATGATATAAGGAGGACACAATGGAAGCTAAAGATACAGTGATTAAGGTATCACCTAGTTTACGGGGAACTACTACAGATTTATTAGAGGAACAAGCTGAAATATCCTTTGGGGCAGGGATAAGAGAAGTAATGCAGGAATTAAATCTATCTTCCAAAGAGATTATTGATTCGAGTGGTAGGTGGTTATGTTGGAATTACAATCAATTCCAAGCTAAACTCAAAGAATGGGGGGTGCATAATGTTACCCATCTATGAATACATCTGTCCCCAGTGTGGTAAGGTTTCTGAACTGGAGTGGAAGAATAGGAACTGTATCCCTGAACACATTATCTGTACTTCCTGTGGAGAGAGGTCTCCGAGGAAGTTCTCTACAGTTTCATTCAGTTTCTCCCCTTACCTGAAAGAGATAGGGGAAGGTAAGCTACTCAATTATTAAAGGAGGTTGATATGGGAGTTAGAGTAATAAACAGGAATGGTGGATGGAGAAAACCCTTCTATTTGAGGCAGGAGGTCTACCGAGCTTGGCAGAGGTTTGAGTGGTTACTGGATAGGGTTAGGTCTGGGTATATACAGAGTAGACTGGGAGAGGCTCCGAGATGGAAGGAGAAGATGACAAGATACCAGGATAGAGTCTGTATAGGAGACCTGGACTGTCATGATGCAGTGTCCAATGCTTTTGATGAGTGGGAAGACTCCGATATGGCTATACTGGGAGTTAATATAGAAGCTAGTAAGGATAGGCTGATATCCCTTATTGAAGAAGGGAAGTATATGTATCTGCAACCAAGAAACCTTATCTCCAGTATTAACAAGATAGCCAATGCCCTACCATATGTACGGAAGCCTAAGTGTGGGGACTAAGATGAAACCAAAGACCTGGAATGATGTGTTGGCTCTGGTATTTGGACTGGCTATAATAGTACTCTGGTCTATGTACAGGATACTGAATCTTCCTGATATCCTGCTTGGAGCTACCATATCTGCCTTCACTCTAATAATCCAGTTCTACTTTAGACGAGCCAAGAAGTAAGATATAACATATATGTTATAAGAGCTCCAAAGCTCCGAATATCGAGCAACAGAGCCTCAGACACTCTCCTTATGTCAACCAGATTTCTTGGTAAATTTGAAATTCTATATACCAGTAACTTCGCCCCTAGCACGCCGGTGACATCGATGGTCTGGGGGATACCCCTAGGGGGTAGGTAGAATAGTTGGTGATTGTTTTACTCAGCTATAGAATAGGGAAAGGGGGGGTTGTTTTGGACAGAGTAAAGGGGACATCCCATCTAGTCTAGGACATCCCCTTTGTTGCTCCTACTGTGTCTGGTATCTACGCTTCGGATACGGTGAAGTCCACCCCTTCATAAGCATCGTAGACATATCCATTACGAGTTAGGACCCTTTCGCCACTATCTGTACCGCCCAAGCTACCAGCGCAAGCTAGGGACAGATGACGGCAAGCTTCGGAATACTTCCGAAAGTTACCGACTGGTGTGTTATTCAACCCTTCTCTCTTGTATAGGGTAAATGCCCTCTTGCTAGTGGTAATAGTTCTGGTGGTACTTCCCTTCGAAGCATTAAAGCCTTTGTTCGTCTCGGCTATCCAAGCCCAAGACTTCATTTGGGGATAACGTTTCTCGATGTGCGATACCGCTTCGGTAACGATAGCACCATCGTCATTCACTTCGGGGATAGAATCTACAATGGTAACATCCTCGCTAGCCTTGCTAGTATCGTCTACTTCAACCTCCGCCCAACCAAAGTACAGGTTGTGGATACCAGATGGTGGATTGGGAAGTTTACCGGAGAACTTGTCTACCACCTTATTGAAGTCTTCAACCAGCTTGGCCTCCACTACTTCTTGATTCTTAATAATGATGTAGCCGTCTACTATCTTGATAATGCTTTCGTTATCCTTGTATTGTGCTTTGAATTGCTCCAGTTCTGGGATAGACATTACTTCTAAAACGTCCATTTTAAATCTCCTATTCTATTTTTAAGGTACAAGGCAGACTAGATACCTCCACCCCATTGACTAAAGTATACCCTATCTGTGCCTACGTGTCAATAGCCAACTACTATTAGCCTGCTAGATATATGAGTAGACCTGCTATTGATACACATTCCAGAGGGTTGCTGTAGCTAGGGAAGTAGAGTACTGGACTATTGGCTGAGTGTATGCCTAGAGTATCAGTGACTCCAGTGTCATGTCATATGCTATGTATCTGGTAGTGGGTGGGTGGTAGTGTAGAACAGGTGTTCTAGTATTTTATCAGGTTATTCATTCCATATAACCTCTAAAGCTATGGACGGGGCTATTGAGGTGTGATATATTGATAATAAAGGAGGTGAACTATGGAAGTCTGTGATAAGACTATGACATATCGTGAATGGCTGGAGGATTTAGCTGGTAGAGATACTAGCACGGAGTCAGATGCAAGTCAGCTGCAGGGTATACTCAGGAAGGTAGGATACTCCCAGGCAATAGTAACCTGTGGTGTTGTCTACCTGGAGGGGCATGGTACAATGGAGTATCCTCCAGCGAGTATCCATCAGATAGTAAAGGTACTGTTAAAGGTTTAACCCTCTGACTACTGCCCTTAACAGGGGTTGAGGGTAGTGGCTAGGAGATTAGAGAAAGGAGGTATACAGATGGGCGACAGAGCTATGGCAGTGGTCAAGACCGAGGGTGGCAGCATCTATGTTTACACTCACCGGGGAGGAAGTGAACTCCCTAATGATGCAAAGAAAGCAGTGATAGCTGCCAAGCCACGCTGGGATGATTACCCTTATGCTACTCGTATAATCATAGACCAGCTGACTAAAGGGGGTAGAGACCAGGAAACAGGTTATGGTATTCTCTTGAGACCTGATGCTGAGGACTCCTATAATAATGATAGTCCTTCAGTTATCATTGACCTGTTGAACAAGGAACTATCCTGGATATTACCGAGTGGGGAATTCCAGACTATATCTTTTCAAGACCTGAAGGAGGGCATAACTAATGAGGTGTAAAGGTTGTGGCAGTATCTTGCATCATCTGGTTACTACCGCTGATGGACAGGAGCTACGCCAGTGTGGAGGGAGTCTCACAGTCAATGGTGCTACGGACTCAGCTACTCCTGGAGTAAGGAATGTCATTGGTCTTCGGCAGTGTGGACTGGTATATAAACTCAATGGCAAGCTCGCTTCTGGTAAGTATGTATACCAGACATACCATGGAGAGAAGCTGGTTCCAGAGGCACTCACAGTTAGAGGTGGGATAATAGTGTCCTGATATTTCTAGTCCTTTTACCTACTGATTAGGAGCTTGACTCACAGAGCAGAAGATTTACTGCAGCGTCTGATGAGGTTGGGCTCCTAGTTAGGAGTAAGGAGATTAGAGGAGGAAGTCGTGCTATACCCTCGAAGGTATCAGTTCAAGAGTAACTATAAATATCAAGTAGCTCTACGAGCATGGCGTGTCTGGAATAGAGCTAGAATCTCTAAGTTAGTGGAGTAAAGGAGGTTAGTAATGAGAGTATTAACTGAGAAGAAACTCCGTAAGCTCCTTCATGAGTCCTATACTACTGGCTTGAACGTTGGCTACAGTATGTATAAACTCGCTGCTGTATCCAGACCAAGAGGCTTCATTGTCAGTGCCAAGGTTGACCAGCAGATAGAAGAGATATTAAGAAAGGAGGACTGAACTATGGTAACTGGTATGTGTATGTGCAAGGAGTGTGGGCGGTGGTACTTCAACTGGAAGAAACTATATGGGCATCTGGTAAGAGAGCATGGGTACTCCACTCCTCTACCAGAGGAACCAGAGGAGGTTGAGTGTGTTGAAGCAACTGGAACTGACTGATGATGAGTATGAGTGGCTCCTGATTGTAACCCTATGGGGGAGTGAGATAACAAAGATGCTACAGGGTACAGCTACGAATGGAAGTATGTTCAGATTATCAGGTAATTTATCTCCTGATAAGGACTGGGGTAGTGTTCAAGCTGGATTCTATGATAGGGTACGCAGATGTTGAGGGTAATTGTTGTAGTCGTACTGATAGGAGCCTTTGCCGTAGGCATTATAGGTTTAATGAGCTGCTTGGCAGATTATGTGCCTATTTAACCTGATAAACCATTGACGGGGTATAGGAGATATGTTAGTGTATTACCATTGTCCTAAGCATACAAATAAATAAAGGAGGTTCGAGATGGTAGATGGACAAGAGGAAGAGGTAATGGAAGAGGACGAGGAGGAGCAGGTCTTTACACCGATACCAGAGTTCGGTGAAGGGCAGAGGGGAGAGACCCAGCCTGTTATGGTGGATACAGGAAGGGGGAATGTGGAGGAAGTCCAGCCTGGTGCTGACTTTGTGAGCACACTGGAAGCGTTGGCAGACCGAGCCCATTATGGGGGATACTACAGGATATTCCTCAATGGTAGTGAGGTAGTCAATCCAGAGGACGCACCTGAGACCATCGAGAGTGGTATGCGTCTGGCAATTACTAGCTACGATAAGGTGGGCTGCTGAGGATTCAGGGGCTTAGTGTAATAGAACTAACACGGCTGCACTTAGAAGCAGATAGAGGTTAGAATCCTCTAGCCCCTGATTGAGGACTCCAGCTGGTGTCTGGGTAAACCATCGGTCTTGAGAAAGGGTCAGAGGTCTTAAGTATCCAAGAGAGTATGACGTGGTAAGTGCCAGAGTAGTCTGATCAAAACCCTGATTGCTTGCGGAGAAAAGCAGACTGAGTACACTCAACAGCGTGATTGACCGAGCCAGTAACAGAACATACATTAGACTTTGCTACCTGGGTATCAAGCCCCAGGTAAGAGAGCCTAAGTAAAGGAGAGTACAATGGTTGAGGAGCAGACCTTTAATCTCTTCCAAGTGGTGAAAGCTCTGGAAGGGAATAGTATTCAGATAGCTCTGGATGTAGGAGTACATGGTAACTGTCAGATTAACTCCAATTGTCCGATAGCAGTAGAACTCCGCAAGATAATAAAGGATACAGGTGTAGACCTGGCTCAATTACTTGAGGGTTATGCTGTTACTATGGCTCAACCACAACCAGCAATAGAATATGCTCTGCCTCCTATAGATGGGAAGGTAGAGATAAAGGTAGGAGGATATCCTGTTCCTATAGACCTGACTGAGCTCTTTAATAAGGAGGTTAGTCAAAGGTGGAAGAGGAAGATGACTGAGGTAGCAAGTAGAGACTCTGTTGTAGCTCGTGTAGCTAAGAGCCTACACGAGCAGTATACCTCTAGAGTAAGGGAACTGGATAGTGCTAGGACTCTACCCGCCTTGAACTTCTCAGCAGCAGAGGTAATAGATGCTGGCTGTTCCGTTACTGCTAGTAGAGGGAGCTATCTCTTTATATTCCCTATCCTCTATGAGCCTCACTGGATAGTAAACAGTGGCTGTAGGTATGAGATAATTGAAGATGATATCAAAGCTATCTCTACTAAGGCTTATGTTAAAATCAGTATCACTAGAGATAGGAAGATAACAAAGATTAAGCTCCTCAGTGACATAGGTTATGGACTGGAGCACTATCATGGTAGAGAGTCCTCCGATTGCTGGGGATTTGTCAAGATTCCAGAGACCTGGGATGGGAGGCTGGAGTCTCTGAAGACTCTGGTGAGGCAGCTGGTTGGAGCACTGGCAACTGTGAACTACAATAGCTTGATACAGCATGACCCTGTTGATATGCCAGGGATTGGTGGTGTTCTGAGTAGAAGTAAGAAGCTTGGAGAGGAAGGGGTTATGGGGGACAGGGAGTCTATAGGTGGTGGTAGATGGGGAGTTCCAGACAGAGATACAACAGGTGCAGAGGAGATACCTGACCCAATTGCTCCTCTTACTCCCCGAAGGTGGGGAGAGAGAGGGGAAGTAGCTGCTGGAGGGACAACTGTGATAAGAGATGAGCTGGTAATGGGGGATACTCATAGGGGTACGGTAGCTCCAGAGGATGCAATGGAGCATGGATACTGGCTCCGATGGGGAGTTAGGAACTATCAGGATGTACCTCCTGGTGCTCCCTGTGCTATGTGTGGAGAAATATGGGAGAGACATCATGACCACAGTTGTCCCGATGATGGAGCCCATCTCCACTCCGAGGAAGAGATGGAGTACTTCAGGAGGTGGGGAGTCTACAGTTTCGGGGAAGCTGATGAGCTAGAGGCACATGGAGGAGCCATCTGTGCTCTATGTAATAACTCATTTGCTAGTCACACTAACTATCGTTGCCCGACAGTTGGAGATTTGGAGGTATAGAATTATGCCAGAAGATAATCAGCTATACACCAGACAACAGGAGCTTGACCTCCATATACCCCCTGAGCTCACAGTAGTAGGGCTCGGGGGTATCGGTAGCTGGGTAGCTATTGATGCTGCTATGAGTGGTATCAAGAACCTGTATCTCTTTGACCCTGATGTGTTGGAAGAGTCCAATAGGAACAGACTCCCCTTCTGTCAGAGTTCCATCAACAGACCAAAGGTGGAAGTAGTAGCTGATTATATCAGAGCTATTAGACCAGAGGCTAATGTGGTAGCAGTGCAGGACAAGCTGGAAGGACTGTTGCTAGATATTCAGTTATCCATCAGTAACTTCTTCATTGATGGTACGGACTCTCCGAAGGCTCAGTTCACCATATACAGGGCTTGCAAGGCAAAGAGTAAGACATATATCAGGGCAGGCTATGATGGTATGAGCATTATGGTTACAAGTAATGTTAGTGGCTGGATAAAGACTGATGTAGAAGAGGAGAACTATACTGTGAACCCCAGCTGGGTAGTACCAGCTCAGGTGGTGGCAGCCCTAGCTATCGGTAAGTTACTGAAGTATCCAGCTCAGGAGATAGCATTAGATATCTCAGAGATAGGGATACCGATACTGCAGAGGCAGAAGAAACTTACTGCTAGGTGTACTCAGCCAGCTGGAACAAGAACAACAAGAAGGAGATAGGAGGTAGACAATGAGTATGTCAGGACAGGCGTTCATAGCTGCTACACAGGGTACAAGTTTCACCCTGTATGCAGCGAGTAAGGCTATGGGCCTGCATCTAACACCAGAGCAAGAGAAGTTCCAAGCGTACCTGGAGAGTGTGTATCCAGCAGTGGTGGAAGGTGAACCAGTAGAGCCTAAAGTTAATGAGGATGACCCAAGGGAGGACAGATGATGACAATAAGAGATAAGTTTGTAGAGAAGTTCAGTGAGGAGGAGGCTTGTAAGATAGAGGAGGCTGCTAACTCTCATTTTAATGGAGTCAATGACCAAAACAAAGGGACTGACCCCTTCAAGTGGGTTCTCCTTATGGGCATTGGCTATCAGTGTATGGAGGTAAAGAGCTTTAGGGAGTGGCATACTATAATAACTCCTTGGGATGAGCTCAAGCAGTGGATAAAGGATGAAGCAGACTTGGGGACTCATGATGGGGATTATGATTTTCTTAGTCTCTTAGCTGGAGTCTATGATGAGTATGCTGGTAAGGAGGAACAGACTGATGTGGGGAAATAAGAGTCAGGCAGAGCCCAAGTTAGTATGCTCTCTAGTCAAGAGTCCAGAGGTCTTCATTGAGGCTGAGGCTAGACAGAAGATAGAAGCTCTGATGGGTGCATACTCTCACCAGGAATGGATAGCGTATCTGAAGGGGAGGATATCTGAGCTGGGTAATATCTTTGTGGAGACCATCAGTGTTCCCCCTCATAAATATGCTCATGGAGCCAGTGCGGAGGCAGAGCCTTTCCATGTACCAGAGGACTGTGTTGGTATCATACACTCTCATCATACAATGGGAGCTTTCCATAGTGGTACAGACCAGGACTATGTGGATAAGAACTTCCCAGTCTCTATTACTGTAGCTAGGGGGACTAATAAGAGTGGGGGCAGTCCACTGTCCTTTGATGCTGTGAGTTATGCGGAGACCCCCTGTGGTAAGTATATGGAGAGTCAGTCGGTAGTCAGGTATGTCCAGCCTCCTCCAACCTTTGACACAGACAAGTGGCTCAAGAGTGCTAAGGCTAACGTAGATAAGGGGAAGGGAGTTGGTATGGTACTGGGTAAGTATATGGGAGGGTATCCCTATACATATAACTATGCACATAACAAGGAACAGGATTCCTATGTACCAATAAGATACAGGAAGGATGAGCTTGATGTTCCCTGTGTTATAACACCAGGAGGGAATGTCCTTACGGAGAGAGAGTACAATGATATGATAAATAACAGTGAGGAAGGGGAGATTCTATGAATATCTGGGATAGTAAAGCTAAGTTAGCAGAGCTTGAGCTTGTCAGGGAGAAACATAGACTCGCTGGTAAGCAGCTCACCTTTGACTGTATCAATATGCAGGTCAAGAAGGGAGGAGAGAAGGTTGCCTGTAAGTATGGGAGAATAAGGTCTCCATCACTCCTTTTGATACTGAGGGGAGCCTGTTATGCTCCTTGTATAGACTGCCCTTACTGGAAGGCTGAAGATAAAATATATGAGGGAGGTCAGGAATAATGGAAGAACAGAAGTGTTATAAAGGATTCAGAGTAGGAGAAGATGGGGGACTGCTCAGTCTTATAGTTTGGACTATATCCCCCGACTCAAGGGGTACTATTCCCCCAGTATTATCTTATACTGAGGGAGAGATAACTTATGCTCCTGAAGGAACAGACGGTATCTTTATTGAGAAGAATCTGGAGAAGGGAAAGCAGACAACTATGGATAGTGGGGGTAGGAGTTTCAAGGTCATACATGAGATAACTCCTCTTGGGAATAGGAGAGCCTTGGAGAATTCCTTGGGGAGGTTCACTACCTACCCAGCTATTCTTGTGGGTAAGAGGGTGAAGTCCTATCATGAGCCTAAACCAGTGCCACCAGAGCCTGTCTGGGTTAATATCACAAGGGACTGTACCTGTAGTGCTATTGGGTTTGGCCCTTTTCAATGGGTTAGTATTAGAGACCCTGAGACTAAGTCGGAGATTGCTCTTATGGGGCCTAAAGGGATAGTTCTTTATGGCTCAAAGAGGGAACAGTACAGGATAGTTGAAGGAGATGGGAGTAGTTTTGCTTGTGGTGAGTTCAGGATAGAAAAGAGAGGAGAGTAGCTATGTGTCTGAGTTCTATAAAAGGAATACCAAAGGAAACAGAGGGAGAGGGACATAAAGTCTTCAGAGTAGATGACTCCTCTCACCTGCATTTTGAATACTACCCCCCAAAGGGAGAGGGGGGAAGGGTTAAGTACAACCACTGGTATAAGGAGGAGAGTAAGGAGGAAATAGGACTCTTTGGGAACACTTACTCTGCTGGCTTCCATGTCTATGAGGATATTAAGGGAGGGGTCTTGAATTCTCCTAGTGTGAGGAGAGTCTCTTATAGGGGAGCTCATACCGAAGGATGCCAGGGTTGGGATGTTAAAGTTATTGTAGCAAGGGAGATTCTCATACACAGGAAGGGGGAGTAATGCTAACAGGCTATATATATATCAGTACTCCTTATATCCCTTGACAATGGTGTACAGATATGGTAGTGTATATCTACCCTTTAGAAGCTATCAGATAGGAGATTATCTTTGTCTGTAATCCACGATGTATCGGATTATGTTACCTGGAATATAGCTCCACCCCAGTTCTATATCAAAGACCTCTTACCTAAAGATGGTTCACTACTGCTATATGGTGAGCCAGGAGTTATGAAGTCTTGGATGGCAGAGCAGATGGGCTTCTGTATAGCAACGGGACAGCCGTTCTTAGGGTTTGATGTAGAGCAAGCGAGGACTCTTATAATTAATTTTGAGATAAGTTCTCACAGCTACCATTGGAGATTAAAAGATATGTCCACCCGCTTTGAGGTTCAGCCTCAGTTCTTCTATGAGCTCTCAGAGAATATGTTGTTCATTAACGAGGATGATAACTTTAACTATCTGATGGAGAAGATGAGACCCTATGCTCCGAGGGTTATTATCCTCGATTGTATGTCTGCTTTCTTTGGAGGGGATGAGAATAAGAGTGACCAGATAGGTAAGCTCTGGTTTAATGTGAGGGCTATGCAGAGTGAGTTCAATGCCTCTGTTATCATTATCCATCATGATAATAAGAATGTACTGGCTACAGGTATGGCAAGGATAAGGGGACATACGAAGCTCCCAGGCTATGTGGATACCGTTATCTACATGGTCAAGCAACCTACCTGTAGACAGCTACAGTTCCTGAAGACTAGGCAATCTAGGAGGGAGTATCGTTCCTTCAATGTATTCTTTGAAGACTATTTGTGGGTCAGACATGACCAGCAGGAAGATTAAAGGAGGGGGAGAATGTTTGTACCTGGATGGGTAATTATCTTAGGAACTGTTCTGAGTGTGATAGGGATATCAGGTATAGCCCTCACGCTTATGAGAATCTATGAGCATATAAAAGGAAGGAGATAAGGAGGTTAGAGTGTAGAGACTATGAAGACTAAGTTGTGATGGTGATACAGAATATCTATAAGGAGGAAGGACATTGAAAATTGACATCTATACTAACACAAAGGGTAAGCCTATCGTTACTGTAGAGGGTAGCAGGAATCAAGCTGCCAAGACAGTAGCTAAGGCTTACAAAGAAGCAGTAGCAGAACTAAATAATAAGGAGGAGAAGTAACCATGCCAATTACGGATAGAAGTAAGGCTAAACCTTCAGGCTTTGCACAGGTAAGAGCAGCTATGAGGAAATTTGAAGGTGATGTGGTAGCTGCAGAGTTCGGACAGTGGGGGGGTAAGCTAGTAGATGAGGATACAGGGAGACCTTTACCTCCCAAGGAATTCCTTGAGGTGAGCTGTACCAATGTTCAGGTATTAGAGGTCTCCGAAGAGCTCGCTATGCCCATTGATGAGTGGAACTTCAGGGTTAATTGTTCCGACTTTGAGGGTAGCTTCTGGGTAGACCATTTCTTAGAATCTGCTGACCGAGCCAAGCTCCAGATACCCGATGAGCTCGTAGGCAAGAGGGTAATCTTTGAGAAGGCTACTCTCAAGTTCACCAACAAGAAGGGGGAGGAAGTAGTCTCGGAGAACTTTGTTATTGCTGGTGTGAAGATAGGGGTTCAGCCCCCAGCTCCAGTGGTAGTCCAACCTGTAATAAGTGGGATTATCCCACAAGTAGTAGCAGAGGTAGTAGCTCCTGTAGCTCCAGAACCTCCTGCTCAAGTATCTGCTGACCCAATGGAGATAGCTGCTCTTATAGCTTCGGGTAAGACTGAGGTACAGTTCAGAGCTGCTATAGCTACCAACCCTGTGTTTATCAACAGTCCACTGCTTGCTATGGCTAAGGCAGGGGTGATTACCCAGACACTGGTGAATGAGGGGAGACTGGTGGTAGTAGGGGGAGGTGTTAAGGCTGTCTATCAGAGACCAGTCTGATTATCAGAAGAATATGCAAGTGCTGGTGTCAAGTCAAACTATCGGAGCATTGTCTGCGGAAACCTCCGAGCCAGCTCTTCCCATGCCAGCTACCCGAAAGGGGCGGTGATAATTACGCAGATAAGGGGTAGCCTAGGTCTATGCCACACCTAAAGAAGCTGTCTGCTAGCTGGCAGTAATTAAATTGAGGAGGATAATATGGTTGCTAAAGATGGTAAGAAACCACAGGAAGAAGCACCAGAGCCTAAGATGTGTCCCTTCCTGAATAGTAAATGTATACTAGGTGACTGTGCTCTCTATGTGGGAATCAGGCAGCAACATCTGGGACTTGTGAAGACAGTGGGAGCTTGTGCTTTCGTAGCTCAGGCTATGATGAGCTCTTCAAATCAGAGACAGCCACCAGTACTACCTACTATTCCTGACCTGAGAGCTCAATAGGAGGACTAGAATGGGAGTTCTACTAGAGTGTGGAGACTGCGGATGGCGAGGAGAAGAAGCAGAGTGTGATAGGAACAGGGAGCCTGATTACCCTGGTGATATGGAACCTAAGCTGTCCTGCCCTAAGTGTGGCAGTGATAGATTAAAGGAGCTAGGACAAGACAGGCTTTTATTCTGTCCATGCTAGAAATACCCAGAGATAGTTCTGGGCAGGAGGGTCTCTGGGAGGGATTCAACTACCCTAATCTCCCCCTCCTGCCTAACCAATAAGGAGGATACATAGATGTCTAACCATCATATGAGAACTCAGTGTCCTTTATGTAGTAGATTGAAGGATGATAGAGCAAACTTCTGTAGAGCTTGTTCCCTTTCCCTTGGCTTGAGAAGGAGAGGAACTGGCAACTATATTGATAGGATTCAGGATGGGTATGTCCATACTTATAGACCTGAACATCTAAGAGCTGATAAGGATGGGTACATAAAGAGAGCTACCCTTACTTGGGAACAAGAACATGAGAGAGCTCTTCCTGTTGGCTACCATATACATCACAGGGATAATAGTAGGGACAACGATATCCCCGACAATCTGGAAGCTGTAACATCCTCTGAGCATTGTAAGATAACCGCACCTTGGAGGTATAGAAAATGAGTCTCGCTGGATTTTATTGCCCTGATGGAGTAAGGGTTGAGATAGCAGAGTGCTTAGAGTCTTGTAGATTAGGGGAGAGGTGTCTTACTCTCCCTACGTTAGTTAAGATGTCAAGGGAAAGGGAGTGGTCGGGAACACCCAGCACCACACAACTAATAGATGGTACGATGTTAGCCTATCTGAAGCTCACCAAGCCCTACTATGTAGACCCTGATAGCCGAGCCTTCATGATACAGGGGACTAAGCATCATGAGGAGCTAGAGGTCATAGCCAAGGAGCTCAACCTACCAGCTGAGATACCGCTATCTGTGGATAGGGATATCTTTGACCTGTTGGAGTTCGAAGGTAAGGAGCTGGTGATGACAGACTACAAGCTCTGGGGGAGCTACAAGGTAGCTAAGGCTCTTGGTATAGTTAAGGTCGGGGAACAACCAGACCCTACTGGTGCGGTGTATAAGAGGACTAGCAAGTGGGGTAAGGCAGGAGACCCCAAGATGATACCAGTCTTTCAGATGAGAGCAGACCAAGCGGATAACTGGGAGACGGAGCTACAGCAGAATAGATATAGGGTTATGCTGGGGGAGTTGGGTATCACCATCCACAAGATGAGACTACAGGCTACTGTGAGAGATGGTGGTCTGGCTGTAGCTAGAAGTAGGGGGGTACTCAAGAACATCTACAAGATACCAGTTAAGTTATTAGAGGACTCCTATGTAAAAGGCTACTTCGAGTATAAGACTGAGAACTTGAAGGAGGCTATGGCTAATGGGTGGAACTCCCCCTGTTCCAGTGCTGAGAACTGGGATGGCAGGAGATGCCAGGACTACTGTGAAGTAGCGGAACACTGTCCGAAAGGAAGAATAGAACTGGAGGTAAAGAGGAATGGTTATCTGTAAGGAGATAGATAGATGAGAGAGAAGATATTATTAGTAGGAGATAGCAACACTAGCAAGACCCTAAGTTTAATTAGTCTAGCTATCCTGATGCCTGACAGGAAGGTGGTTATCTTTGACCCTGATGATGGGTTTGGAAAGATACTGAGTGAAATGGGGTTGACAATGGGAGACTTGCCTAACCTC
>Ga0075125_10000631_pt1 | contig 15899 bp, 35 predicted proteins | sample AntAceMetag02UKN_FD_69810 | JGI IMG/M metagenome (GOLD analysis project Ga0075125, IMG submission 69810) | Saline lake microbial communities from Ace Lake, Antarctica - Antarctic Ace Lake Metagenome 02UKN | ecosystem: Environmental > Aquatic > Non-marine Saline and Alkaline > Saline | place... | reverse complement strand
GTACTTCGTTCCTTAATGTACTTCGTTCCTTAATGTACTTCGTTCCTTAATGTACTTCGTTCCTTAATGTACTTCGTTCCTTAATGTACTTCGTTCCATTTTAATCTAACCCAAATATTATCATTCCAGATATAAGTCCTGAAAGTAATAAATAAACTATTCCCATACAAAACCAATCTAATGGATTTGTAGGAAAAGGGAAATTACCAACTGCTGCACCAACTGCGGTTAAAACACCCATTACAACTATACCAAGTATCATAAATAATATAAACAAGAAAAAATTTTCAAATAATCCTAAATTAGTTATTCTATATCCCATCTTTAATTACCTGTATTTAATTTTTTATGTATTAACCAATTTAATAGGAAAAACAATACTATACATAATATTCCTAACATTATATATAATCCATAAGTCATAAAAAAGTTTATTATAGGAGCTAATAATTTACTTAAAAAAGAATTAAACAAACTTCTTATTAATCTTAAAATTCCTTCTATTATTATACTAGCAGTTAAACATAATATTATACCCAATCCAGAGAAAAATATAGAAAAAAGTTTTCTTTCAAAAAATGTATTACCTGGAGAAAATTTAATCAAAATGACAAAACATATTTCAGTTATTAAAATAAATGTTGTTATTAGTATCCAATAATGTTGTAATAAATATAAACAAAAATTATATACATGGTTAGTTAATTCTTGTTCATAAACCCCTATTAAAATGTATATAAAACTAAACAATCCAAAAAATATTGTAACTGTAAATAATCCTAATAACACTTCTGTTATATCTTCAAAATCCATTTTAAATCACCTGTCCAGTACCTTCTGGTAAATATATTGTATCTTTAACATTATCACATTGTTTTTCACCTTCTTCATTTTTCTACATCCACATTTTTATCTTCTGTTACAAATTGGTTTTCATTCTTCATTTTTTCAATCATTTCATCAGCAAAACTGTTTTGTTCCACAAGTGTTCGTTCAAGATAATTTTTTATATTAAACCAATGACCAAAGACATAAGGTTCTTCAAAGTTATCATTAGTACACCATAATTTAGATAATCCATTCTTAGTTAATGGTAAAATCTGAAATATGAGCTTCTTTGATTTTCTATTATAAAAATGAATAAATTTCTTAGATGGAAACCTAAGTCTTCCTATTTCATCAGTGTCTATATGTTTTGTATTAATAGTAATAAAAAATGGTCTACGAATGTTGTTTTGCCCTAAAAAGGTTGATAAATCTTTAATTAATATAGCAGCTCCATCAATTTTTTTTCTATATTGTTTTATTTCACCACTTAATTTAACTCCAAATTGCGAAGTAATATATTCACTTTTAGATAAATCTCCTCTATTATAACAAGCTATCCATTTAGCTATTGTGATAGTATATCCAATACCATTATAGTATGTTTTAAACATTTTTATTTGTCTCCATTACTTCTGCACTTCTATATCCTTGTACTTTTGGCACTTCTGATATTTGTTTTAATCTATTTGGTTCCTCTTTATGGTATGTTTCTCTTAAAATATTCCATTGCTCTAAATAGTGTAAATTGCCTATATAAGGTTTATTATCTATATGTACATTAACATATTCATCTAAATGCTTATATAATACTGAAAGGGCCATATGTCCTACTCTTTTATCTATATCTATTATTCTATCAATTGTCATTTTTCACTCCCATTGACCTTTTGGTTTTTGCATCTCATTACTGTACCAACACTAAAATTATCAATTAATTTATTTTTTATAGAACATGTTGATCTATTAAGTTTATTTGCTATGTATTCTATATTTTTCTCTTCGACAAATAATTTAATAATTTTTCTTAGTTCTTGTAACGTATATTTTTTTGTCATTTAATTTACCTCGTTATATATTTTATTTACTTATATATTACTAAATACTTATCGTTATATATAACTTTTGAAAATTAAATAAATTGTTCAGAACAAACTATTTGGGTCTTAGGACTTTCATTTAATACAGGAGTTGCATCATATTCATAAGTTTTAGTTGTAACCATATGAAATTCACCGTTATCCATCCTAAAAACTTTAGTATCTAACATTACTCCAAATTTCATCATGGTATTTTTAAATTCCATATTAGCTATATCACAATCATACCCATTTTTAACGTAAACATGATTATTAGCAAATAACCTTGCCGCCATATCAATAAAATCATGTTCATTAAAAAACAATTGAGGTCTTTCTGTTTTAGGTGCCGAAGGTACTGGATTTGGAACAAATTCAGGCATTACTGGACATTTTTGTTCAGGATAAATTATTTCAGGTATTACTGGACATTTTTGTTCAGGATAAATTATTTCAGGTATTACTGGACATTTTTGTTCAGGACATTCAGGAGTAATATTATAAACAATTGTATTATTATATACAATAATATTATCTTGTGTTTTTGAGTTTGTTATACCCATAACCATTCCAAAAACCATTAAACATATTCCTATTGTTATAATTACCTTTTCCATAATTATAGTAAAGTTTTTTTACTATAAATATTTATTGATTTTTAAGTTTATCTAAATTTAATTGTTCTCTAATATAATTTTTACAATAATTTTCTAGTTCATCATGTTCTTCTATTTCAATATCATCATATTGGCATAAAGCACTTTCAACCATTTGTGATAATTTATATCCAAAAATTCTAAAAACTTCATTTTCTGGCATAATTGCAAAAATATCAATATCTTTAAAAGTAGGATTTTTCTTTATACTTACTCCGCCAATGGATCCAACTATCCTCCAGTCTAGTTCAGGAGCAATTTTTTTAATTTCAAATAAATATTTGTTTGCTGTTGTTATATTTATTATCATTTTCTAAATTCCTCAATACATTTCTTTTTTAAACAATTTTCAATATCCTCAAGTTGATCATTATTAAAAGAATGATCACAAATTTCATAAATAGCATTATCTATACATTCAACTATAGATTGTTTTAATTCTTCAAATGCTGCATTTACTATTTTTTCTTTTAACTTTTTTGTTAATAGATTAGTTTGTTTTACTTCCTGTTTTTTAACAATATCTCCTGCACATTTTTTACAAATATGCTTTTCACCTTTTACTATTGAAATACAGGCATCTTTATCAACTGTTTTACCACAGTAATCACACTTTCTTTTAAACATATTTATCATTGACATTTTGTCTCACCTCATCTTTAAATCTCTCTTCATATAATACTCCAGGATAAACTGTAATTTCCACACTATTAGTAGGAGATCCTGCTGGACAAGGTATTCTAGCATCTCTAATTTCTTGTTGTAAACGTTTAACTTTAATATTTTTATAATCTCCATATACTTCTTCAAATTTAACATTGGCTAAAGCCCCAATACATCTATCACTCATAATATTAAAATACATTTGAGAAGACTTAATTTTAATTTTTTTCTTTTTTAAGATTGGTTCTAATAATATTAAATATTTATTTACAGAATCAACTAATATATCTCTAGATTTTTTCATTTCTAAAAATTTATTTTCTTGTTCTTTTACTTCATTATCAATTCTTTCTGTGTTTATTTGCATTTTCGTTCCTCGATATATTTTATAGTTATTTTATTCTCTCTCAACACTATTTAATTCTCCACAAGATGGACATATACAAATACTACTATAATCATCATATAAATTTTCAGATGGTATTATTTCATTATCACACTTAAAACAAAATATTCTATCTTTTTTTATTTTATTTTGTTCTGCCTCTTTAATTATTTTTCCTGCACAAGTATGACAACTATGTTTTTCACCTTTTATTATTGAAACACTATAATCTATATCAATTATTTTACGGCAGTAATTACATTTTCTTTTATAATGGTTTATCATGGTCATTTTATTTACCTTTTTATTTTAAAACCTTCTTGTTCTATCTCTTCTACAAATTTATGAATATCAGTCACAAGCTCAAAATTATCTAATGTATACTCAAATTTCACAGGATATATACTGGTTGTAGTTTGAGAATCAATATAATATTCAGCCCAAGCAACATAAACAACATTATTTTTTATCTTTCGTATTGTTGCAAATCTATTCTTTTTTTTATCATAATATACTTTTATCATTTATTAACACCTCTTTAAGTTTTTATCTCATAGCGATTGAATAATATTCTGTTTTATTAAATATAATTGAATCTAAAACTGGTAATTGCAATAGTTTACCACCTTGTTTAAGTTTTTTAAAAATTTCTATATCATCTGGTGATGGAGTTAATTGTCCACTTGGATGATTATGTGCTATTATTATATTACTAGAATTAAACTTTAAAGCTACTCTAAATAAGGTTTTTGAATCAATTAAACATGAATCTACTCCTCCTTTAAATAAAATTTCTGAATGTATAATATCATTTCGTGTATTTAAACAAAATACAATTAAATTTTCTTGTTCATAATCAATATCAAATTTATTAATATTATCAAATACATCTTTCGCATTAGATATATCAGATTCTGTTTCTTTTAGTGTATAAACTTGGTTCATTTTATTTTACCTGAATAATTTTATATTTTAATTTCAAAAGAATCTGGATCTGCTTCAAACAAAATTTTTATATTTTCGTCTGTAAACCATTCATCCAAAATTTCACTTTCTTCCATACCCCAAACACTATCATCTGCACATTCTTTAACTTGTTGTATTTCTTCTAGAGTTAATTCTTTCCATTTTTGTTTAAATTTTGCAGTCTTAGGTTCTAACTTATATTTAAGTGTATTTAATAAATATTCAGTATATTCCATAGATTCATCACCATTATCAAAAACCCTTGAAGTAGCTGTTCCACAAACTTCTATTGGTTGTTCAAGATCATACTGTTCCTTAGATAACTTTTTAATTTCAAAAGTTTTATCTAAACCAAAAGCTATAATTTTAAAATATTTTTTCATTTTAGTTTCACCGTTAACTATTTATTATAATATAACTAAATACTTATCATTATATATAACTTTTGATAAAAATATATTATTAAATCTTAAACGTTTATTTTGTTAATAGTACACTACTAAAAACTAATTTCACTATTGTAAATCACAATTTATATGTGAATAAAATAATTAATAATAAATAAAATTAACTTAAATTTTATCTTTAGTAGAAATCACATTTATTATTTTAGTAAATTTTATGAACACGGCAATTTTTATCTTTACAAACTGCACTACCTGTATATTCTGTATTTAATTCACACTCCCCACCACATTCACAACAATTAATAACAATATTATTCTCTTCTTGACAATCTGAATATCCATTATCATATCCATTATGGTATAATGTATCCATTTCCTTTCTATGTTGTTCATAAAATTCTCTTGGAATATTAGTTTCTTTTAAAATTTTATTTATTCTTTTATTTATTTTTGTCATTTTTAGTTTCACCATACATATTAATTCTAATAATCCTCAGGAAGCATAATAGTGAAATTTCCTGTACTATTTTGTTGAATAAATATTTTATGTTTTTCTCCAGAAGGAAGTTCAATAGGACCAGAAAAAAATGTATCAAACTTCTTAAAATTTTTTGATTTTATTTTTACTATATTATTAGCTTGGTTTAATAAATCTAAAATATTAGGTAAATTTGGTTCAACACCTTCTTTTAAATATCCTTTAGATGTTAATAAATTGTTAGTAATATGACTAAAAATACCTTTCTCCCAATCTTGTTTAAATATTTTAACATTTACAAGATAGCCGTCTTCTTCAGCCTGTTCTTCTGTATAACTGTATATTGTTTTTCCAAATAAATTATCTTCTTCTTCTTTCATTTTATTTTAACCTCTATTTGGTTTTCTTTTAATTCAATATAATTTTCTACTGGTTCTCCTTGAATATAAGCAGAATCAATACCACCTTTTAATAAATATTCTTCTTTGTTATATCTAACCCAATGAGGAACAAAATTTCCTACAAACCCACGATTAAATGGTTTTCTGTTTATAGTTTTTAATACATTACCACCTATAAATTTACCATTTTTAAATATTTTTTCGGATCTAACTTCTATTTCCATTTTATTTACCTGTTTCCAGTTACTTTGTAACCTTTATCATAATATTCCTGAATTATTTTATTTGTAATATTAATACAATCTTGAGAATTAACCCATTCTTTATATAGTGGTTGAATATGTTTAATTTCTGCATTATATTTATCTAAAAACTCACTTAAATCAACACAAAAACTATCAAATAAATGTTCATAGTTTAAAATTATTCTATCATCTATAAATTCCATAAATGATAAATTATATTCTTTAAGTTCTAAACTAATTAAATATGATTTTTCTATTTCTTTAAAAGAAATTAAAATTCGTGGATCTTGTTCCCATATATAAGAATGCTTCTTTACTTCTTCAGATAAAGACATATATATTTCTACTACTGGTCTGGTCCTAGAAAAATAAATTTTTAGTCCATCACCAATCTGATTCTTAAATTCTGCTTTCAGTTTATGTTTCATTTTTAGTTTCACCTTAATATTTGTTTTAATATTGTTTTTTGAGTATTATCATTTAATGAATTATAAAATGCAAAATCAGATTTATCAAATTCTAGGTTCATAAAATATTTTTCATGATTAATAGAATTCAGATTTCGTTCTTCTTTACATTTTACATTGTGTTCTTTACAAAATTTTTTAAATTTATAATATGTAAAATCAAATTTCATAAACATAAATATATCTCTTAAATTCCATATATCTCCACCTAATATATTAAGATTTTTACCTATAGGTTTAAACTTTTCTATAAATTGATTTTTCTTTATTGTATCCATTTTAGTTTCGCCTAACATAATCTTTTATCACATAATTCAGTTAAATGATCTTCACCACAATTTCTACATTTTTGTTTTTCATAATCTTGTATCATTTTAATTTCACCGTATGTATTTATTACAAAACTTTAATAATAATTATTGTAGGCGCGTAGCTGTGCCTTGTTGTTCATTCATATAATATATGAACTACACATTCGGAGTGGGTAGAAGGATTTAAACCTACGACCTTTGGTTAGCAAAAGAAATTAGCTTAATTTCTTCCTCTCATTCAGCTTAAACGAGATACGCCTCCAATGCTCTATCAGACTAAGCTATACCCGAATGTCTCTTAATTATTGTTTTACTTAATATATACTAAATACTTATCATTATATATAACTTTTGAAAAAAACAAAGAGGTACTGAAAGTACTATAAAATCACAAAGTGATTTTATTGGGTAACCTGCCATGCAGTTACAATAGTAACCAATTTTAATTTAAAAAAAATAAAGGATTTAAATGTAATCCCTTATATTAGAAAATCTTGGTAAGTTATCATTAACAATGGTTTTAAATCTCCTACTCCTTGCACAAACTTTACAAATGTTCGAATTTTCATAATGTTGTCTGCCACATTGTTCACAAAGTACTGGTTGTTGTATTTGATGTTGTTCCATTAGTTCATCACCTCTGGGTATTGTTCTGAAAGTGGTCCATACTGTTCCATAATGGCTGTGCATTGTTCTCTTGTTAGTCCACTTAAAGCAGTGACGTTTCTAACATCAAACATATTTGTTGCTCCAGATTTCTGGACTTTTACATACTTTTCAAAGTCTTCCTTAGTTATTTCCATTTTTTAGTTTCACCAACTGTTATATTTATTTTTACTTTATAATATACATAAATACTTATCATTATATATAACTTTTGACAAACAATAATTTTCAATAAGTATATATAATGATAATGTTATAGTATATTATATAGTAAACAAAAACAATATAGGTGAAACAAATGGAACAAACATTAATAAAACATACATTCAAGTGTAATATTTGTGGAAAAGAAACATATTTACACCAAAATGAAAAGGACGAACACAGAGCTGTGACTTATCCAATGTCTGATGAGTGGGAAAAAATCAACGGGCAAGTAAATGTAGCAATTAAACTAGATTGTGGACATTTTATGCTTGATGACAAAGAAGAAAAATGTCCAGATTTTGTTGAGAATATTGGATATGAAGATGGACTATTTAATTCATAAATGGTACTTAAAAATTATGAAGTAGGTGAAACAAAATGAAAACTAAACTACAAATTATAAAAGACTTAAAAGGTCTTATCTTAAATATAAAAGAACAAATTCCAGAAAATGAATGTAAATATGTTATATGGGAAAGTAGAAGTATGTGGTGTAATTATAATCCTATGGTAGAACGACTATGTTCTCAAATTTTTATATAAAGATATACTTGAACTTAAAGAAAAAGAAGTAAATTTATTATTTAAAAAAGGTGCCGTAGGTGCTACAAAAGAATTAAGTAGGTGAACTTAAAAATGGAAAATGAATTAAAAACTGAAATAAAAAATGAAATAAGAACCAAACATGAAGCAGATCAAAGAAAATTTATTGTAGTAAGAAAAACTAATATAAGAGATGTAGCTGTGATGTTAGGATACAAAGATTTAGAAGAGCTTAAATCTGAAACAGGCTTAACTGAAGAGGATATGTTAGAACACTTTTTTGAAGTATTTGAAGAAGATGAAACATCACGTCAATATATAGAAAATGCATTAAATGAAGTATGGGTAGAAATACATTCTAAGACTGTTGGAACAAGAAAACTTTTATTTTTTAGTGGAACTCCAACAAGTTTATGCCATATGAATATGGAAGAATATATGGAGAATTTTAATTAGTGGGTGAAACACAATGGAAGAAACATATATAATGTCAGTAAAATGGGCAGGAAATTCACACTATGAAGAATATTATAAAGGAACAGAAGATGAATGTGATAAGAAAAGAGAAGAATTAGAAAATGATTTTAATGATCCAGAAAATGGTTCTGATGATGAAGAATCAGAAATAAGAATTATGAAAAAATAATTTTTTTCTTATATTAATTGTTACCCTTAGTAACCAAATTTAAATAAAAAAAAATTAAAAACTAGTTCCTTTTGTAAGTTCTGTTAATTTTGTTTGTGTACTTAAATGATTTAAATACAACAAAACATCTTCTTTATCAAATCCTTCTTCTTCTAGTTCTTTTATAATATATCCAGTAGCTAACTGAAAAATCATTTTCATACGTATAGTTACAACTCCATCCATACGTTCTAAATGTTCTAATAGTTCTTCGTTTGTTCTTGTCATTTTATGTTCCACCTGTTTAAGTACCTTCGTACCTAGTTTGTAATATTTTTAGTACCTTTAAAGTTTATCCATAGCATCTCTGATATCTCTTGCTTTATCTGCTAACCAACATGCTAAACTTTCTTTATAAACTTGAGAAATTGTTTTCATTTCCTCAGTAGTTAAAATACCTTTTTCAGCTTTAATAGAAAAATTAGATAGTTGTTCTTCATTTTTTCTTAAAGCTTCTTTTATTTTTTCTATATCCATATCCATATTGTTTTTCCCCTTATACATTACTTTAGTACATAATAAAAAATATATAATAAAAAACTAACCATCCCAGTTCTTTTATTATATTAAACCTTATATATATATTTTATTATAATATAAAAGTGGAAATATGTTTGTATGTTGTACATCACTTAATACACAAAATAAGTGTATTGTTTATTGTGAATATTAATTTCCTGTATTTTATATTAAACACTACATAATATTATTAAGTAATACCATTATATATAACTGTTGAAAAACACATACATACTAAAACCTTAACGTTTATTTTACGTTATAGTTTACTATTAACATTTAATTTCATGTATGTAAATCACAATTTATATAAGAATAATTTAGAGAAGTAGAAGGTAAAATAAATAAAAAATAAAATTAACTAACTTCACAATATTTCATTGCAGTTTGTAATAATTTATCATAATCTCCTGATCTCATTTCTTCCATTATAGGTTTCATTTCTTCTTCTGACCAATTTCCTTTTCTTAATGCTTGTTTAACTCTTCCCATAATACTAAATGCATTACCATCCTCACCAACTAATTTTACTTTTGGTTTTTTAACTTTTATTTTTTCTAGAGTTTTATATTCATAATCTGGAACAAAATCAGTTATAGAACATTTTTTAAAATATTCCTCACAAACTTTTAAAAATTCCTCCTCTTCATTATAATATTTATCATCTAAATTTTCTGATCTTAATTCTCGTGATAACTCATCTATATACATATGTTTTTCTTCATATTCATATTGACCATCATTACAATCACAATCTATATTCTCACCATTTTCATATATAGTTCCAGATCCATTACATTCCATACATTCTTCATATTCAGTTTCTTTATAACTACCTTCTCCCCATTCGTTTCTTTGAGCTATTTCTTCAAATTGTATAAGAATCTCTTTAATTTTTTTAACTACTTCTTCTTGAGGTAATCTATTTAATGCCTGTTTTAATTGGTCAAATTCAACTGCCATATAACCATTATAACACCATTGACTAAATCCGCCATTACACACTTGTTGATTAAACTTACCTATAGCAACTGCATCCTTTTGTAAATCAGTTAATCTTCTAAACCAACTTTCCATTGATTCTTCTCTTCCAGTTCCATCTACATTCTTATCCCAATTTTTATAAGCTTTGTCCATAATTTCCTGATGATAACCATTTTTAGGGGGTTTTTCTATTTGTTTTTCTTCCATTTTTTGTTTCACCTTTATAATATTTATTAATACTACATAATATTATATAACTTTACCTTTATATAAACATGTTGATATTAATATCAAGAAACTAATTTATTAAATAATTCATCTACTTCTTTTTCATGTTCTTTTAAATATGTTTTTCTGGTTTTTTTATTTTTACTTCTTTTAATTTTATTTTCTTGTTCTTGTTCTGGTTTTGTTTTTGTAGTTTTACTATTTTTCATTTTAAGTAAAATATTCTCTTTGTTCCTATAATAATAACTTAAAGCTCTGACATTATGTTTTTCTGTTTTAATTTCTTGTCCACACTTTTTACAATATTTCTGATTACCTGTGTTAGGAGAAAAAAGTTTACCACAAACTTTACAATCTTTATAATTATATTTTTTCATTTTAGTTTAACTCCTATTTTTAAAAAATAAAAAATTATTTCTTATTAATTAATCCATCAGCTTTCACAACTGTGTTTTTAACGTCTTTATTAACTTTCTCTAAAAACTGTAAAGCCTGATCAATATCATCAGTTGAGTCTATACAAATTTTAAACAAAGTTGAACTAACAAACAAGAAAGCCTCATCATATAATTTTTGTTCACATAATCTCTTCGCAATTAAATAAAACATTTCACCTTCTTCAGCTAGTATTCTCTCGTTCTCACTTTCACCTAAATCCAAATCTTTAATATATTCTTTGGCTTTATTTCTTAATTTTATGTTATCCTCTTCATTCATGTGGTTCACCGTATATTATATATTTTTGTTTTTACTATATCAAAAACTATATTTTCTGTTTCTTCATCACTTAACATTTGTTTCACCTACACATAGTATATTAATACTACATAATATTATATAACTTTACCATTATATATAAGTAGTGAAAATTAATAAAAGGGTAACCTGTTACACAGTTACAAAAGTAACCAGTTTAAAATAAAAAAATTTAAAATAAAATATTTTGAATAAGTTTTATTATACTTTGTATAGTATTACCTGATCCAACTTCAATTATTGTGGACTCATCTCTATAAGACTCAGTATCATCTCGTTTACATTTCATTGCATGAAACTTATTATCATCACCTTTAAGAATATATATTTCAATATTATTTTCAAACCAATATGTTTCACTTAATGTATCCTTATCTATATTACTAACATATGAATGTTCCAACATATCAAATTCTTCATCTGTTAATTTATAATTAACACTTTTCCAATTCATTTTAGTTTCACCTACATATAGTATATTAATACTACATAATATTATAAAGTAATACCATTATATATAACTTGTGAAAATTAGTATTGTGTGAATTACACTATATTATTGTGTTAATAGTTTACTATTAACAGTTAATTTCAGTAGTGGAATTCACAATTTATATGTGAGTAGGGTAACATTAATATACAGTAAAAATAGGGTAACCTGTTACACAGTTACAAAAGTAACCAGTTTAAAATAAAAAAAATTAAACATAATATATTGTATTATGTAATTTTTTTAATTGTTCTGTTTGTTCTGTTGTTAAATTATTAATATTTAATAATTTTAAATATTGTTCATGGTCACTTATATATTTTTGTATTAGTTTTTTAACGTTAATACTACTATTTTTAAAATCCGTCACTAACATTTGTTTTAGTTCTGTTAAACTTTGTTCTACATCCTGTTTTTTATTTTTGTATTTTAACATTGTTCCACCTACTTATATTTTATTTAATTGTGTGTTAATAATAGTATTAAAACTATTATAACAATTTAGTATATATTAACACTTTAACACATACTTTAATATACTATAATATATAAAACATTATAACTATATAAATATGTTGATATTAATATCTATGTTACCCTTGGAGGTCATCTCGTCAGAGGGTAACCATTCACTTTTTAAATATTTAAATTATTCACAGTCAACATCAGACATGTTACCCAGGGTAACCATTCACTTTAAATGTTTAAATTATTCACTTCTACGTTCAGACATGTTACCCTAGTAACCATTCAAATATGTTACCCTAGTATAAAAGAGGGTAACCATTTTGTAATTAAAAAAAAAATAAAAAAAATTAGTTAATTACTTAACTAATATTTTTAGTTGTGTTTCATCATTTAAAACTTTAAATTGTGTCCACCAACCTTTACGTCCTGTAGTAATATCTCTCATAATAGCACCACTTAAACTTTTTATATTTAAAATTTGTATTTCTTTTCCTCTAGCGTTATGTGTAAGTTTTATTTCTTTACACTTACTAAGTACTTTCTCAACAAGCTCGTCTTTATTTTTACAAATTTCAAATCTACTTACAAACATAATAACGTCTACAAGTGTTTTTAAAATCGGTGTGTCTTTTTCGGACATACTAACGTCTTTAGCGTTTTTATTTGTAATTTCAATTTTAACTTCTTCGCTAACTACTTTTTCGGTTACTTTATTGTTTTTACTCATTTCAAATACACCTTTTTTTATTTATGTAAAATGTGTTAAAACATACTATTTTAAATTAAAATAGTACTGTATAACTATAAAACAAAGTTTTTGTTTAATTATTAGTATGTAAAATAGTTTACTATAATAAACTAAATTACTACTTTTAAGTGTTTATAAAGTACTTTACTTAATACTTTTTACTATAAACACTTTACATAAAAAACACAATATAAAAATAATAGTATTGTATTATGTACAATTTTTATAGTTTGTACACAAAAACAACACGTTTTTTTTATACGTTGTTTGTTATTGTTTTTTACTTACTTATAATATAACTAAATTATAACTACTATATAAATGTTTGTTTTTTATGTAACTGTAAACTATATATTAATAGTATTTTTTTAAGTATTTAATAACGTTATTGTAATTTTTTATATAATACTTAATAGTGTATACAAAAGTACACAAACAAATAAACAATATACATATTTTAAGGGAATATTACTATATACTATTGTATATACAATAACACAACATAAACAAAATAAACACAATAATGTATTTTTAAGGGAATATTACTATATACTATAATATATAATAACACAATAAAATAAACTATATACAATACTACATAAACAACATAAACAACATAAACAACATTTAACACAATAAAATAAACTATATACAATACTACACAAACAACATAAACAACATTTAACACAATAAAATAAACTATATACAAAAGTACACAAACAACAATATACAATATACAAAAGTACACAAACAACATTTAACACAATAAAATAAACTATATACAAAAGTACACAATAAAATAATACTGTAAAATTAAGGGAATATTAATATATACTATAATATATAATAACTAAAAATAACTATAAAAATATATATGTTATAATATATAAAATATAAAATAACTATAAAAATATATATACTAAAATATATAAAATACAATATACTATATTTTAAACACTAGCTTTTAATAGCTGTGTTTTAAAATATGTTTTGTAATATTACATACTATTTCAAATAGTTTTTAAAGTGTATTTTAAATAATATATGTTATTTTAAATATTTTAATTTTTGTAATATTTAAAATATTTAAAATGTACTGTACGTACCCCCTTTTTAAAGCACTATTTTAATTCACTATGTAATGTATTTCAAATTTAAAATCTAAGTATATAGGGCTCCAATGGTTACCCTATTAAAGTGTTTGAATTTGAAATTTAGAGTCGTTTCTTTTGTGGATTCTCAAAAGAAAATACCGATTTTCTCGTGAGATTTTACCATTATAAACTTCTGGTGGAGCGCCAAATATCATAGTTATGCAACTGGTTATGTGAACGTTTTTACCCAGCCCGTGAGAAGGCCTTTGGCGATAGGTACACGCCCTCTCCTGAGGCGCTTGCATCTTTATATTTTATTCTGGTATTTACCATTTACCATTTATCATTATAAAAAAGCTACTACTCAGTAGTAATAAAAACTCACTAGAAAAAAAAAATCTATCACCACTCGAATTAGACAAGTACAGAGCGTCTACTGTCATACCATTTAGTAAATTTAAAAAGAGAATGTCTATATTAGTATACCTTTTTATAGACTATTATACATAAAATTTCGTTGGTTCTAGTTTTTCTTATAATTCTATATACTCGAACACATATAAATTCCTCATTTGCTCAAAATTTCTTTGATTCTATATACTCGAACACATACAAAACAATGTTTTGCTCAAATTTTTTCTTGATCTATATACTCAACTACACTTTCACAACATTTATATAATGATATAACACTAAATATATATATTGTTTGTTACCCTTTAATATAAATCACTTAAAAATATTGACAATCTTTTGCAACATTCTGCCCAAATAGGTTACCCTATTTTAAACAAATGTTAGTAAGAAAAAGTGATGTTTCGGAGGGTAACCATTATAGTAAAATATTTCAATTTAAAATTATTAAATGGGTAACATAGAAGTTAACCATTATAACACCATATACCTAACATGTTAGGTATATTAGTATTTTTCTATTCCTATTTTTCATAACATCTGTATTGATAATCTTCTTGACTATAAGTACATTCTCTATAACTATCATTATAATTTTTACAAGTGTTTTTATATTTACACTTAAACAAACTTATTATTTAATTTATACCTCTACATTTATTATAACAACGTTCTTGTATTTGATTATTATAGTTTCTACAATTATAATTAATAGAAAAGTTATTATCATCTGTTATGTTTATACAATGTATTTTAGCACAATCATATTTACAACTACTATAACTAGTACATCCAATAACAAAAATACTATACACTATTAAACATATTATTAATATTACTTTACCACTTCTCATTATCTTTACCCCACCAAAACATATCAGCACCTTTACGAATAACCCATAGTAATAAAATAATACCAATGATAACAAACACATACCATTTAATCAAAGACCAAATTACTGTTCCTACCAATGCTATGGCTATTAATCTTCCTACTGCTAACATTTTATTTTTTATTTAAAATGGAAATTATTTGTTGATATAAATTATATGTATATATCCAATCATTTTCCATTATTATTAACCTCTTTCTTACGGGCTCTTTTATTATAATAATACATAATTGAATTTTGTAACATTTCTATATCTTCTTTCGCTTGTTCCAAATCATTCATTGATACAAATATTACTTTCTTGAGGTGGTCCTCTTTAAT
>Ga0075125_10000630_pt1 | contig 15904 bp, 25 predicted proteins | sample AntAceMetag02UKN_FD_69810 | JGI IMG/M metagenome (GOLD analysis project Ga0075125, IMG submission 69810) | Saline lake microbial communities from Ace Lake, Antarctica - Antarctic Ace Lake Metagenome 02UKN | ecosystem: Environmental > Aquatic > Non-marine Saline and Alkaline > Saline | place... | reverse complement strand
CGCCACACCCTATATCTAAAAGACTGCAATTATCATCCAAGTCATTTTTAAACAAGCTAATTATCCAATTAGTCCACTTAAGATATCCATCATTATTTTCGTAATACTGCCAATGCACATCTCCCCTGTCTTTGTACTTTTCGTAAATCATAAAATTAAAATCTAATTACTAATGGCTTTGTTATTTTATCCTTCTTAATATCAATACTTAACTTCCTATATTCTACTCCAAGAAAGTTGAGCAACTCCCTCTCAAGATCTTCTGGTATACTATCTATCTCTCTACCTAATGTCATTCTCTCGTATTCAAACTCAAAACACTTTAAGCCATTATTTGTAATAAACTTATCTATAGAATTCCTATGTTTTCTAATCGCCTCTTTATAATACATCAAATTATCATAATCAAACTTTCCAGTTTCTTTCTTTACTGTCTGTAAGAACGCCCTGCCACTATCCCTAATAAGATGAATAATTAAAGGTTTTTCTTTTGCTATGTAGTCTAGAACTTCTTGATGTCTATGATTATATTTCAAGTCAAACCCTACTGCCTTATAATTTTCCTTCTGCTTAAACTTTAAATTAAGAAACTCTTCACGAGTTGACAAATGTGGAAGCCATGTTTCCCACGAATGCTCTGGATTAACACTACAAAATAACTCATTGTAAAAATAAATATCTGGATGCGAATTAAGAAACGCCCTTAACAAATTAGTCCCCGATCCTTGATGTGCCATCAATACTACCTTTTGCATACTTCTTCACAAATCTTAATTATTAAATTCAACTGCTCTTTCTCTTCTGGTAAACTTTTCTTTGGAGGATAATATTTCTTCAATGCCTTTTTTATTGTCTGCACGCTGGCATTGTGCGGCTCTTTACTGGTATCGAAAATAAGCTCGTCGTTTACATAAGTATCAAAGATGTTCCAACCTCCTATAACCACATTGCAACCCAACCTTAATCCTTCTAATATGGTACCGCACCCACCGCAATAATATGGACAATACAATACCTTTGAATTATTTAACTCATCCATTAAAACTTGATGATACATAAAGTTTACATCTCTACCCTTACCTATTTAGAACATCTTTACGTCTTGATTAACCTTTCCCAACAAAGCACCATTCTTGTTTTTCCTTCCCCATTTTGCTGCGATAGCTATAACCCTATGTTTTTTGTCTTTAAAAGGGATTGGAGCTGGCAATCTAGAAAACGACATTGACACCTTGTGTATTTTAATGTCTTTACCAAACACTCTTTTCGCAAGATCTGCCTCCTTGCTGTCCCACGCTATAATTGCATCTGCCTTGCAAACAACCCTTTTCTCTTTTTTATACTTTTCAAATTCCTTACTATTATTTAATTTATCTATAAGCTCTGCATCTGTATAGTCATCAAAATTCTTGATACCATATTCCTCAACTAAAATGTTCATACTCTTAAACGTGCCAAGGTCATAAATAAAATCCTCGTCCTTCCTAACCAACTCATCACCAGCAGTCATGCCAATACAATATACGATATCACTTTTTCTTATCTCGTCAGATAACGCATAACTAAATCTTTCAAGTTTTTCAAAATTAGTAGGTAAAATATAATCACAAAATGTTTTAACATAATGCTTACTAGACATTAAATCAATCTGTCTTTTTAGGCGATTATTCCAGTCGCCCAACTCTCTCCCGAATGTATGCACTACAAGTATTTTCATAGCTCTCTCATTCTATATACTACTAATAAATATCTCCCTAAATCAAAAGTCCTTTCTATGCAATCTACATTAAACTTATCAAACGTTTTCTCCGTGTAGCTATGAACATGTTCCCAATGTAACTTATTGGCATTCTCATTATAAGGGACGGAGATAATAAGCATACCGCACATTCTAGACAATCTCTCAACAATAGCCTTGTCATCATCCATGTGCTCCAGCGTTTCGCTTACTATAATTATATCAGCATCTTTTATATTAATAGTTTCTATGTCTCCAACTTCAAACTTAATATTTTTTTTCTTTTGAGCATACGCAATGCAAACATCAGAAAAATCTATACCTACATACTTATTTTTTGGAGCAACTCCTTGTAATAAGTGCAACCCGTCTCCAAACGCACATCCAATATCATAAATAGTTAAATTCTCAAACTGACTAAAGTTTAATTTCTTAACTATATTTTTATATGGCTTAGTCCTCCAACACCTACGCCTACCAAATTGGTCTGACCCAAAAAAGTCATTCCAATGCTTTAAAGTGTTTATGTTTTCCCTACTCATAATATTCTGCTTTATCATTACTCAACCCCCAACAATCATACCCCTGCTTATCTTTGGTAAGATTTTTAATCTTTTCCTGGATTATTACTGGGTGTTGCTCTACCGCCAACTTAACACAAAACTTATTCATGTTCCCAGTTATTTGATGCACATACTTTTTCCAAGCACTATCCATAGTTACGTCCCTTACTTTTATCTCTGGATATACATCGTTTAAAACATACTTCATATTTTTTTGTATAGTTACAGCACGGTGATGCCTAAACCTTGCGTTCTTAGCAGTATCTATATCCATGAACATATAGTCATAATTAAATACGGCAGTTGATGTTATAATGCAACTATCTTTCTTCCTTACCATAATTCCGCAATTCAACCCATTCTCCTCAAACTTCTTGTCTATAAAATCAAACCCCCATTTCCACCTTGCCAAATCTACCCCGTAACATACGTCCATTCCTGCTTTCTTGCATCCAGTAATGTTTACTGCAAGTGTTTTCTTGCTCTTAACGAAATACCTATCGGCAAGAATAAAATTTGCTCTGGTAAACGCTGCAGATAAATCATTATTATTACTAGCCGTTAACAATTCCTTCCTAAATCTCAAAGAACAATCTTCCTTTAAAATATAATCTGCGTCAAACTTAACTACCCAATCGCCAGTACACTCCTGTAACGCCCTATTAAAATTATGTCCCATACGAGAATAAGACCACACATCTTCCCACTTAGTATCTTCGTCTGAAACTATCCTTATAACCTTACCGTCATAAACCTTAATCTTTTTTATCGCCTCAATAGTGCCATCGGTTGAGCCACCATCAACTACAACTATCTCATCGCATATCTCTAAAAATGACCTTATACTTTCAGTAAAGGGAAACTGATTTGTGATTGCGTTAGTCGTTAATACAAATCCTGATATTTTAATGTCTTCTACTTTTGGTCCTTCCATATTATTTTTTAATTAGCCAGAAATCACTCGGATCTTTAGATGTAAAATTCTCATCTATAAACGGCTTTATAAATAAATTATACCCATTCTGATCACTCAATTCCTTATATTCTTTTCTCTCAAACCAACCGTGCTCAAAAAACAAAAAGCCACCTGGCTTTAACGCCCTGTGGATATCAATCATCGCTTGTCTTGGATTAACGTGATGCTCTACTACATCTATGCAGCAAATAATGTCATAAACATTTTCTCCCAAATCTTTCCCATAAGGAATGAACTTACTGTTGCCCTGCAAGTACCTTTTCTCAACTCTCCAATTTATATACTTCTCAAAAAGAGAATCTCCTACCTCAAGGAAATCCACTATAAATCCTACACTCAATAACATCACACCAATATCCCCAATACCACATCCATAATCAAGCACCTTATGTTTAGTATTTGGCACCCACGCTTTATGTCTAAACTCTTTTGTACTTGACGCTCCTTCAAAAATAGCTGCAAGAATTCTTCTATACATTATGTTTCTTGTCTTCCTTTCTCGTGACTGATGAACTACAAGTCCTTTATTGTCAGCATAAAACCTATTAACATCCTCGTCAGTTTTAAAATAACCTTTCTCTCTTGCCTCTTTCCACTCCCTGTCAAAATTCTTTGTTTGCCTAAACTTTGATATCTCTTCCTTTGTTTCTCCGAAGAAATCTGCAAGTTCTCTGTTATAGTCTATATACATATTTTTACTTTTTAACTTTATACAGTCTCTGCCTATCTAAAGAGATATGCTCGCTTTTTGGAACTTCAATAGCGTAGCAATCCATATACTCTCCTATGTGCCAAACATACGACCCGTTATGGCACTTGCTTGTCTGAGAACCGCTACAATAACCGCTCACCCTACCAATGCCTTCCCACATCCATATTTCCTGCTTAGATACCCTTTTTAACTCTTTCAAAGCTGACTCAAAGTCCTCTTTAGGTATATGTTGCAATACTTGATACGTAAAAACCAAATCAAACTCATTGTCTTTAAAAGGTAATTTAATAATATCTCCAACAGAACACTTCTTTACCTTCCTATAATTCTTTTTAACATAAGCACTTAATTTTTTATTTATGTCAACTGAATAACATTTAATCTTTGGGCATTGTTCAGACAACGCACCAATAAGCCTTCCATCACCAGCACCTACCTCTAACACTTTCTTAAAATCCTTGCTTCTCTTTTCTATCTCATCAACAACCATAAAGGTTGACTGTACTGTAGTATTGAGCGTGTAATCTCCAGACTCAGTACGCTTTTTATTTTGGTCTATCCACTCCTGTGCTTTTTTTGGATCTCCCCACCAGTCTTTTGGTCTATTCATAATTTTATATTTAATACTTCTTCTTCTGTTTTAGTACAAAACGCCGTACACCCAAGCTCTTTAAACAAGTTACAAGTTTTTTGATGATCGTCTATTAGATAACAATTATCAAAAGAAATCCCTTTTTCTATTATAACCTTTTTAAAATACTCGCTATCCTTTACCTTTCCGAATGTATAAGAATTATGTATTTCATCAAACACCTCTAAAAACTTCTTCTCTTTTGGCAGAGTAAATCTATCAAAAGAATCCATATTGCCAGTAACTAAAATCAAATAATATTCTTTCTTAAGACTTGCTAATTTATCCAATATCTTATCTGAAACTTTCATATCTTCACAATCTTCCTTGAAAGCTTTAAATAACAATACATATGATATCCCTAATTTATCTGCAATGATTTTATTTATCTCTTCACTTGAATATTTACCAAGCATCCAATTTTTAATTAAATCAACATTCTCCTTAAATAAAAAGTTTTCTATATCATTAAAATGCTTATTCAATTTATGATTTGGATCTTTCAATGAATACCAAAAAGGCACATAAGAAAGAACACCATTAAAATCAACAAACAATATTTTCTTCATAATTTTCTAGGACTTAATACGAAATTAATCATATTGTCTTTTGTTTCTAATGAAATTAAGTTAAAGGGAAGTACCCCATAGTCGGCGTACCGAGGGTGACTAGGTCTATCCTTCCTCGCCAACCCAGTACCGCAAATATAGTCAAAGCTATGTCTCGTGAAATGTCGCTTGTGCGTTATATCTCTAAAATCCAAATCAGTTCCAGCAATAGGAACGCACCCAATCAACTTACCGTCTTTCTTTAAAACCCTATGGCACTCATTCAACGCAAAAATAAATCCATTACCTAAATGCTCAAAAACATTGTCCGCCTTTATCTCTTCTATCGAATTATCCTCATAAGGCAACCTTTCCTTCTCAATATCTATAACAATATGAACCAAATCATTCTTACCATCGTTAAACGGCATAATATCTAAATTCATAAAATCTGGGAATGTTAGTCGTCCACATCCAAGATTAAGTTTTTTACATCTCTTGTATCTCTCTTCGTTTATAATTTTCATAATTTTATTTTTAAAAAAGGAGGCAATAGAATTATTTACTATCACCTCCTGCCAAGAAGTGATTTAACATTTATCTCCTTATCTCTTTTGTAATATTAGATATTTCTTTTATAACTGCCCTCTTCTCTATTTCGAGCTCTGCCAATACCTTCCTGTATCTTCTGATAAGTCTGCGGTAATTTGATAAAGGGCAAATTGCTTTTTCACATTCGTTTATGAGCTTGAAGTTAGTTGAGTAACATTCTCTACATTCCTTAGGAATATCTACTTTTCTTAAAAACATCTCGTCACCCCCTTTGTTTCATCTTGATTGTTACTTCTTCTCTTTTCAGGTCCTCCTTTAACCTATCGTAAAATTGGTACAAGCAACAATTACTTTTGCAAGGAACTACTTTGTGCAATAAACAATCTCTACATTCGTCTACTACTATGTTCCAAATACTCTTTCGTATTTCTTGTAAAGCTGTCATGACTTTCACCTCCTTTTATTTTAAAATACTATAAACTGGGAGCAAGACAGTAATTATCAAACATCAATCACGTAAAATTGATACACTTACATTCAGCAGTACCCAGCTTTATCCCTAAATCAAGTACCTTGCTATGCGGACGACAGACCTGCCGTACACCGCTCAGGCTTCATAACTTATTCGCACAATTATAGGCAGTCATCTTAATCGGAGGTGCTTCTCCTATCTGTCTATGCGTTCAGTAGTTTTACCACTACAGAGCCAAAGCCCTCACGCACATTTCCAGATGTCATTTACGTGATTGATGTTTGATAATTATTTATTTGCTAATAAATTATTCCTTCTATTATTACATTGTTCTTTATCAGTTGCCCAACGACAATTCTCCTTATAATAATTTCCGTTATTATTTATCCTATCTAATGACTTATCACTAGGACGTTCCCTCATATCTTCATAGAAATTTTCAAACTTTTTCCATCTATCACACACTTTAATACCTCTTCCTCCATAATTTTTATAAAACTTATATTTATTATTTAAACATCTATTAAGCATACATTGCCAACTCACATAAGTTTTCGTCTTAAACATCCCATGTACCATCATTTGCTTAGACGCTACTTCTTTTTGCAAGCATCCACAAGATTTAGTATTCCCACTTTTAACATTAGATATTTCTATAACTTTTTCACTACCACACTCACAATGAAATAACCAATATTGCTTCCTGTTTTTATTTCTTTTGATGAACCTTACAGCAGTTAATCTATTATACTTATCATTTTTTTTCACAATAGCTTATTTTAATAATTATAACATTTTTTTTATCAACAACACAATTATAGCACATTATCTATTGACAAATCTACATTATTATATTATCATATCTATAGTATCTAGCCAGGTACTACATATAAATATAATAAATATAAAATATTTTTTAGCCGCCTTCATGGAATAATGCCGAGGCGGTTTTTTATTTGTCTTTTAAAGTTACTTCTACTTCTATTGCTTGAAAATCATTAACAAATCTTCCTATATGTTTTACGCATTCTTCTTTTGTTGTAAACAGTATAAAATCACTCGTGTAACAATAATCAGCTTCTCTGTCCCAATACATCTCTCCTTCGGGAAGTTTTGGGGTTGGCATACTTGTAAGAATCCAATATTTTTTCTTCTGCATATTATTTCTTCCTAGCCTTAATGATAAACCCTGACCATCCGTGCATCTCGTAGGTCTTTGACTGCCGCATACCTTCGTAAACAATTAGATCCATATAGCTATCTATGTGCCTGAACTTCCTTGGCACTACTTCTAAGATCTCAAAACCCGTTTCTTCTAGTATTTTCCTTGCTCCGCTTGGAGTTAACCTTATACTATCAAACTCATCTGGCTGGTGAATTGGATACACGGTATGAAAGGAGACATATAAAATGCCTCCCTTTTTAATAAACCAATTCATATTTTTAAACGCCTGTACTGGATTCCATAGGTATTCGCTAACTTCTACACAAAATGCAATGTCAAAATAACTTTCATAACTTTTAAATCTATAGACTTCATTCAAATCGCAAACAATATCTTGTTTATTTCCTTCGTGTGGCTTTTCTAAATCTAACCCTACTAATTCTTTTACATCAAAAGACTTGGTTCTCTTTTTGATACTTTGTTGCCCACTCCCGCAATCTAAAACACGACCCGCCTTAATGTCAAGCGTCTTTAGGTAATCCTCCAAAGCAAGTCGTGAAAATGAAGCCATAGTTATTCCTCAATTTTTTTAGGTTCTTCTAGTTCTTTATCCTCATCTTTAACTAAATCAGATAGCCTTTCATAATGTGTTATTGTTTCGTTAACTCGTGCAGTAACCTTTTTTAATTCTTCTCTCTTCATATCACATAAATCTATTCTCCCGTCAACAGATGCTAATTCAACAGCATAGTTTCTTTTAAATGCTTCATCCTTGCCATCCATCTTTTGAGATTTTAGTTTAGACAACTTCTCTCTCAATCTATTTGTATCTTCAGATAACTCATCTTTATACGTTTCTTTGATAAACATATAAACTGTCCATTGCTTAATGTAATCAGCATAAACAGCTGACATTAATTTCTCCACTTCTTTTCTCTTGTTTTCGTTACTCAACATACTTTATTTTTTTAATTTTTAATTATTATCTTTTTCTTCCCCTACCAGTCCTACGAGTAGTAGAACATCCTCCCCTGCCTCTGTTATTCCTACTACCTCCACCCGAACCATTTCTTTTTGGCGTTCCTTTTGCCATATTATTATTTTTAATTATTATTTACAATCAACTATTCTTAACTCATTAAATAACGCATCCGAATACGTGGCATTCCCACCAGTGCATTTGTTAAAATTCTTAGCCTCAAAATAAGGAGGGATAAGAAGAAAAACACATAAAACTATAATAGTTATTATTGTTATACATATTTCTGGACCATGTTCGATTATAAAATCTTTCATATTATTTAATGTTAATTAATCCTATAAATATAGCATAATACTCATCTGCCATCTCTTGTATTGTCTTAACTTCTTTATAATTATTCTTGATAACCTCTCTTGCCCCACCCTCACTATTCACATGCAACGGTTTTAACCCACAAGCAATAGCTTCTAATAATGTATTCGGATACGCTTCTGCAAACGAGGGATACAATAAATAATCACAAATTTTCATTACCTCAACAACCTTCTCTGGCGTTTCCAATACTCCTATATAATCAACCCTTGCTTCTGACGGTATGTCAAAATTATATTCCGAATGACCAAGGTAAACCTTAGGTATATTACCAGCTATTATTAAATGCTTCTCGTTGTCCTCACGCCAATCCATATCAAATCTATAAAGAGCTTCATCAAATCTTTTATTAGGATTGTCATTATAATTCATATAAAGATACGTATATCCGTCAGATTTCCTGCCTTCCTCGTTAAAGATAGAAGTATCTACGCCATTATTTATAATAATCTCATTAGCATTCTTAATAAAGTATCCTGCGTATTTTTTACACCACTCACTTTGATAAACAACCATTGATGCCTTATTCCCAAATTCTCCTAACCTGTTAGCTGGACTCTGTCTATGATTCCTGCTTTTTCTTGGCACGTTGTCAACACGAAGTACTAACTTCTTACCAGCATTTACTGCATCATGTATCTCTCCTTTGTTTATAGTAGTAATTCCAAAAATAAAAATAATATGGGCATCTTCCCACTTGTTAACAAATTCTACTCTTCCAATAAGTGCTTTTTTGAAATTCTCGCAAAACCTAAACCCACCACCAATAGATGTTTTTGAAATATTCGGAACATATACTTTTATCATATCACTATTCTTCTACATATAATTTTAAATATTCTCCCACTATAGCATCCTCTATGTCTTGACCCGTCTCAACATTCAACGGACAAAATAATTTTAACTCACTACGCTCCCTCCTTTTGGTTGGATAAGTAATCCTATACCCACCATCATCCCTTTGGTATACACCTATCGAACCAACAAAAAACTTGCTATCTATAATACAAGTAGCAAGTGCAACTAAAACATCGTTATGGTGTGGGCTCTTTATTGGGTTTATTGGAATAATACGAACTTCATCAACTTTTGTTTTCATAATTTTATTTATACTTACTTAAAACTTTTAGGAATTTATCAAAACCTTCCCAAAGATTAAATTTTTCTATCTCAAAACCATGAGCCCATAAATGGAAATATCCATTACTCTTAACCGCTTCATCTAATAACCTATACGCCTCTTTCTCCCAATCTGGCTTTTTATAAAAATCGTTCTGTGGATATAAATGTACACTTGTCTTTATCCTGTACCTGTCTTCTGGATGCTTAATGTTACCAACAACAGTTGTTCTCGCACTTGTAAAGCCAATGTCTTTAACCACCTCAACCGTAGTATCATTATACTTCCCTCTCGGATAACAGAAACTTGTAATCTCTTTTCCTATGATTCCCTCTAAGTCAGCTTTATTTAATAATATTTCATTATACTGACCTTCGTAATCCAGTAACTTCAAATCCTGGAAATGAGAATAAGTATGACCACCAATCTCAAACCCATCTTTGCTTAACTTATTTATATCATAACTTGATAACTCACAGCAACTTGGAATATAAAATATTGCCGTTAACCCGTACTCCAACAATAACTCTGATATCTTCCTATCTTCAATCCCACCATCATCAAAACTTAATTCAATAGATAACTTTTCCACATACTCCAATTAATAATAATTGCTGACTTTCCCCTCAAACCTTCATGACGAAGTCTAAGGGGTAAACCTATGGAACCTGTAAAAGTATCTACCAATGAGATACTCTTCTCACACTAAACAACAAAAGTATGAGAGGAAAAACAACAACAATTAATAGCTATATCCTGCAAGTAATAAGAATTAGGAGGGATTACTTATTAATCACAGGATATAGCCAACAATTAACCTATTTATATTATAGCACATTTTGAATAAAAATTCAACCAACGCAATATTTCTTTATTTACTAAACCCAGAAGGGAATTTTCAAGGCAGGGACAAAGAGGGCAGTCGGGAAAAACAACCCTAAAAACCTGCTGTTCCCCTCTAGATGTAATAAACAATTCAATAAAAATTCCATTCATCTGCCGATTTCCTTTTTAAATACTGCGGGTTATCTATCATACCTAATGCCTTTCTTTTCTCTCGTGCTGATATTTTCATCTGTCGCTTATGCCCAGTATAAGCTCCTGTTAATTTTTTCTTCCTGTCTTTGTAAGTTCTACTCATATTTTTTCTTTACTAACTTACGCAGATTAGAGGAATCGAACCCCTGCCTTCTCTCATTGTACTACCACTATACTAAATCCGCATACGAGAGAGAATACATTAGTATAAACAAATCTCTTATGATATTTATTTGCTTCAAGATAATAATACTAACTTGGTATCCTCTCATAGTATAACCGAGTAAAAGGTATCAGCCCTATTCTTTCAAGAAACATCTCCTTGAACTCAGTAAGTTATAAACTATAAATCAATCCTAAGCTCATTTTTATCTTCACCGCTACTATAGAACGCAACCTGCATATTATCATTAATAATATTTGAACTATCTCTCAAGGAATTATAAACTAAATTGCTAGAATTGGTTGCAACCATAGCAGGAGAACTATCTATTTTCTCTCTCGCAATTTCCTTGTTGTCCTTAATCTTAGACCTAACCACAGACCTTATGTCCTTCCTGTCTTCATCTGTTAACTTTACGTCTGATGACTCGCCAATAAAATCTATGACTCTCTTAATGTCTTTTTCTGAAAGACCTATTTCCTCGAGTGTCATCTTGCTGTGTTCTTTTAACTCGTTAATGGTACGTGACATATTTTTCAATTGCTCAATAGCTTTAACTAATAAGTTAGCCTTAACTATTTTCTCTACTCTCTTTACCTCATCTAAGATATCTGATGAAGTATCCTTTTCTTTATCTGACATATTTTTTGATTTAATTTTTTAAAATCTTATCAAAGAATTTCTTACCCTATTAAATAGGATTACTTTTCCTTTGAATCGTCAGATTCTTTTTTAATATTTTTTTACCATCCAGTTGTGGTACAACTTATCGAAGAAATAGAACCCCCCATAGACGCACCAATCGTTGACCTACTCCCTGCATCATCTTTAGCTTTCCTCTTCATCGCTCTCTTAATCCTTGCCTTGTCGTCTTCATTTTTTGTAATTTCAAATAAATTATCAAGCATTTCAATGTCCATAGAATCTAATGTCTTGTTTTCTACTCCCCTGGTCTTGCTATCATCAACAACATCTCTTAAATTCTCAATGGAATCTAAAACATCATATAATTGTTCATTGGTGCTATCTTCCATACAAATTAGAATAATTTAAACTTATTGCTTCTTCTACTTCGAGTCCCAAGGATATTTTTTTTCTTTTAAAGCCTCCCAACTTGCTATTGCCCCTTGAACATAAAAGGCAATTTCTTCAACGTTTATATTTTCAGTCTTTTCATTATTTTTTTTCAAAGAATGCAACATGTTAAATGCAATCGAAGAAACTATATCATTATGATATTCATTGCCTTTAAACAGTTCTTCCTTTTTTTCTATTAGCTCTTCAAGATCAGCCTCTTCTTGTTTTAGTGATTTACTAAGTTGGCTGAAGCCAGTCATCAGCTTACTAGTCGCTGTATTGAACTTGAACTTCTCAATGTCTTCTCCTACTCCCTTAATTGTCTTGTGCATTACGTGCTCTGTCTCTTTTTTTAATTCTTCATTTTTCTTTAGATCCATACATTTTTAAATAATATTTAAAACGGATATTTTTTTTCTTTTTTTTTAGATATTCTTTCTATTCTTTCTAACAATATTTTATTTATTGTTTCTTCGACATCTTTTAAACCTTTTAACTCTACTGTTAATTCTTTTTTACTTTCTGATTCTTCTAATTTTATTTTTTCAATTGCTTTAATTAATTCTGCTGGACTCATACCTGTTGCTTCTACTTCTTCCTTTTTCCACACGCCCTTGCTAACATAGGTCTCCTTTTTATAGTTACCTGTTACAAATTCATTCTTATTAATAGTAGTATAGCCAAAGTCATCCGAAGTAGTCCCAACCTGTCCTCCATTAATAACAACTAACATCCTATCTATACTGTCGAATATCTCTTTTATTGTATTATCCATATTATTATAATAGCACATTTTTAATCAAAAATCAAAATGCCTATAAAATAAATATCTCTGGCGTTGCAACATCAAAAATATTAACCGCTATCTTTGCATAATTACAAGCATGAAATAAATGGTCCTCTCCCGTTTCTATATAACTAGCTTTTTGTACGCCACTCTTGTTTTCACTAATCACCCTGACGGGTGCCTGCAGATGAGCCAAGAACTCACCCTCACTATCTATGTTTTTCGGAACCCTGACTATTCTTTTCTTAAACTCAGCAATCATGTTGTCAATAGATATCGTCCTGTCGGTATTTACCTTGTCTCCCTCTACCTTCCAATACTTGTCTCCGCTCTTTAGCTCGTTCATCCCCGAGTAATAACACATCTTTACCTTCCCTCTATATTTAGACACTAACTCACTAACCTTTCTTGTCTCTGGTAAAGCATCTATCACAATACCCCTAATATCAAATTTCTGTACTAAATATTCTAAAGAATCCATTTCCCCAAAAAAATGCCCTACCTTACCGCAATCTAAAATCCTATTCTTATCATCCCTAATGACATAATGAAGAAATTTCCCGACATCAACACCCATGAAAATATTCTCGGAAGAATAATCAGGCATCACGTAGTCATCAATGCAGTTCTGAATATCTACCATAGTAATCTTATCTCCTTTGGGCGTATAAGGTAACCCAAGATTTTGATTATAAAACTGCTGGATATCCCACTCCGATGCTTTCTTATTATCTTCTACTAATTTTTTAACATCTAGTCGAGAAGAATATAATTGAGAAATATGATAACCATGAATATTACTTTCTCTTGTCTTGACCCATTCTCCCTGGCACTGCCAAGGAACAATAACCCTCTTGCATTTCTTACATATTACAACACCCTTTTCAATATCAATGTTTTCAATAAAAGTGAGGTTCTGCCATTCATTACAATGAGGACACTTTATATTGAAATAACGTTGATCGGAATTTAAGAATATTTTATGAATGCCAAAATTAGGAATAGTCGGTGTTGATCCCCACCTCATCCATTTTCTACTGCTATGCTCTAACCGCTTATCGAAATATGCCATACTCTCGGGAAGCATACGGTCTACCTCATCCACAAAGACTGCATCGGCGGAAACAGAAGTAATCTGGGTAGGCACATTACTACCACGAAAGTATACAAAGCCCTTACTCATTCTCTTCAGCCCTACCTTATCCGCCTGTTTCCCAAGTAACCTTTTTGCCCTACCTGACACCATCTGCAAGTAAGGATGATTGTTAATTGGATCGTCCACCCTCTCTTGTACCAAGTCAGAAATTGTCCCACTTGTAGGAAACAGATATAAAGAGTTCTCCTTGTACTGGTCTGGTAGCCACAACGCTTCTGTTAACATCCTCTCGGTAATTCCAACCTGTGCAGACTTCATTATCGCTATACTTGGCGACTGGTCACGATAAATATCTTTCAAATATAAATGACTATCAAAATCCAGCTTCTTACCTCGGCTACTCCAGTAATCAACAACCCACTCGAAATAAGGCTTCTCTAAGCCCTTACTCTTTGCCTTCAATTCCAAGTTTGCCAATAAGGTCTCTAGCTCTTTCCGTGAGTTGTTCTTCTGTGAGGTGTTCATAATTATTTACTTGTACTTCTCCAGTTATTTTTTGTTCAGACTTCCCAAATACCCTATCCAATACCTCGACCGCCGCCCTAACCCTGTGCTGTGTCGGCAAATCTACCTTGACAGTTACCTCCTTCTTACAATGCTTACAAGTTGTCTTGACTGATACGTATTCCCTTAATGCCTTGTTCATTACTGCTACCGCATTCCATATCTCTCTTCTTAGTAACATCTTTGACTCTTTCTCAAGAGCAGCAATTTTCTCTTCTGCGAAAATGTAGTACTTATCAAACAATAATCCTCCTGTCTTAAACCAGCTCTTTATAGTATTCAAAGATACATCAACTTCCTTAGCAATGTCTATATAAGCCATTCCCTGGTATTTGTGCTCCATAGCATCTCTATACTTTTTGTTCAAATCTATCGGGTCAGGAGCATTTGAGATTATTTTAGTGGTCTCTTCTGTCATGCTTTTTTAATTTAATTACTTTTTATTACATATTAAAAATTCTGGAGAAAAAGGAGATGACTTTCTGTCAAATCTTTTATTGTAAAATTCCGAGACTGTCTTTAATCCTTCTTGCCTGTTAGAAGTAAAAAGATTATTACATTTACAATTGCCAACTTCTCCTATCTCTTTATTCATCTGCTCTTTTGTGTATTTGGTTCCATATTTATAACAAAGAGCCGTATTATTAAAATCAGTTGATTTCTTTATCAAGACATCCCCACAACAACATTTCCCTGATGAAATATGATGCAAGTCATTATCGGCTAATGAATATGGAATATTATATCGTTCTAATTCTTCAATAAATTCTTTATACAGTTTTTCTCTAATTTCTGATTTTAAATTAAGCAACCCCATTTGGGTAAAGTCTTCCTTTTTTAAATCAAGCAACCGAATAAGATAATCTTTATGCTCTTTGTTTTGTGGCACCAATTTTAGTCCTTCTATCGTAAAATAATCAGCATCTTTAAACTTTTCTACAATGTTTATTTTAGTAATCCCAGGAATAAACGGTTGCACTCTTATCCCACACTTAAAGCCTTTCTTTTTTAATTCTTTATAAAATTCATATCTTTTCTCCACATCTGCCACATAAGGCTCTATGTCTCGTCTATTTTCTAGGTTAGTAAATGAAAATTGAAAAGCGTGCAGGCTTGGCTTAATGTCCGCCCCATAAACAGAAAAACCTTTAGTAGAAAATAACATAGATACATTGTATTTGTTCGTAACATCAATTAAATTCTTCGTAATGTGATGTATACTTTCTACTGGTTGAAATGGGTCGCTCATTCCTCCACAATGCCAAGTTATTCCTTGCTTTATTAAATTTTCTAAAAAATTACATTTATCATATTTATTACTAAAGACTTTATCCAACTTTCTTTTTAC
>Ga0075125_10000627_pt1 | contig 15922 bp, 29 predicted proteins | sample AntAceMetag02UKN_FD_69810 | JGI IMG/M metagenome (GOLD analysis project Ga0075125, IMG submission 69810) | Saline lake microbial communities from Ace Lake, Antarctica - Antarctic Ace Lake Metagenome 02UKN | ecosystem: Environmental > Aquatic > Non-marine Saline and Alkaline > Saline | place... | reverse complement strand
ATACTGTATCGCGTGCCGCCCATAACGAACTCGCCGACCTCGATTGCAACCTGATTCGTAGCAAGGTAGCGGAGCCAGCAGCCTTCGATTGCGCCGAGCAGGGCAGGGCTTACGCTTGAGATCCCTGTCAGCTTGGAGCCGTCGCCAAGGTACTCGACCGCGCTGACCGTGCCTATGTTGGTTATGCTGAAGCCTGCCGCGCTGCCGTCAGCCGTCATCGGGAAGCCACTGCCCCCGCCAAGGTCCAGCGCGACACCGTTCGTGTAGTAGTCACCGGTGATGTAGACATCACTCGCATTCGTCAGAGCATACCCACCCCACGGCATATCAGCAGTAGGCGGCAATGAACCGTCACGAGGAAGCAACCCGTCCACCGTGTTGCTAATGTTGCCTAAACTCGTTTCAGCGCCGTCAAGGTCGTTGCTGATATTGCCCACACTCGTGGACAGTCCTGCCACTACGTTGCTTCTGGCGTACCTGACATCCCCCCACGGGGTCTTGAAGTAGACGGATAAGATTTGGCCCACTTGCGAGTTGGTAATAGAAGCTGTATCCGTAACACTCGTGACACTGCTGGAGAACTCAGTAGAAGTAGCGAAGGGCCAGCCAGTAAAGCTGCCAGTAAAGGGGCCATACGATGGGCCAGCGATTGCTGCCGTAAGCGCGAGAGCCGAAGCTGAGTTCACGCCGGGGGATCGCTCTATGTCTAGCTGCCCTCGTGGGCGAGAGTAGACGGCTGACCCCGCTGTTACCACTACCTCAGAGAACCAGTCCTCCGCAGTGCGGGAGAGCTGGCTAGAGGTGAAGGTGAAGTCCACAACATTCGATGCTGAGAAGTTCGTGTTGATTGATCCAGAGACCTGAATCGTGGAGGATGCGCTGTCTGATTTGGCCCCATGCCATTTGAACGTGTAGCCGGTGGCAGCCCAAGCGTTCGTGCCCTGCCAGAATGTGTACCGAAGTGTGGTCGTGTTCCACATTCTGGTCCTGACGTGGTACTGGTTTCCGTCCTTTTCCCAGTCTATCGAGTAGTTCTGGATTGGTCCTTCCGCAAGGGCCATAACGGGCAGCAGTATGACAGTGAGCAAGCAAACCAGACAGCGCATGGTGATTATCTCTTTCCGTCGAGCAGGAAGTGGAACTTGTTGGTCTGTGTGAAGTCGAACTTCAGCCTGTCGTTCTTGAGAACATAGATCTCTGGCAGGTCTGAGTAGATATGAGCACCACCAGTCAAGTTCGTTTCCACCACGGAATAGACCTGATTCGTAACGATCCAAGTTGCCGTGTTGGTTACTTGCTGGAAGTAGTTTGTCACAGTCTCGTCAAAGACGTTGGTTGAAACTACGTTGCCCTGATAGCTGTTCGTGCTCCACACGCGATAGTGCGTGATCGTGAACGTATTCGTGAGAGGTGTCGAGAGCGTAAAGGCTACGTCCCCTAGCTTCCACGGATACACGAAGTCGTTTGTGTAAGTCCACGAACCCTCGTCTACCTGCTTCACATAGGTGAAGTAGTAGTCAGTGGCTTGGTCCCCGTGGGACGCGCTAATCATGTCTACTTCAGCGTGGACGTAGCCCACCATAAGACAGATCAGTAGTATGCAGACTCCGCAAAACGCTTGAAACCGCCTCATGGTAAGCCTCCTAAAGAAAGAGGGGGCAGGGATAAGCCCACCCCCTCGCTGTGTACCGTTAGCTTAGTAGTCGGCCTGAGTCTCGTTCAGAACGATGTCCACGTCCGTTGCCGAGGAGTCAGTAACAACCACGAGGATCGGTCCCTGATAGGTCAGAGCCGTCTGCCTGTCAGCGTCGATGTAAGCATTCTGCGCAGCAGAGATGGCGAAGCTGCGGATCAACTTGACGTTGGTTGCAACTTCATCATCAGGGTCAATGAATATATCGACCGTGCCACCAGATGCGCTCGTGCAGATGCCGCTGAGACTAATGACGTTCATACGTCCCCGGTCATACTCCTGAGGATTGCCAACACGCATTGTGAAGACATTGACCTCTGACGCATCCTGATAGAGCGTCTTGGTGTAGTAGCTTGAGAGCATATCGAACGCCGTGATGTCAATGAAGTCATCCGTGTTGATGCTCAAGCTAGCAGAACCATGAAGCCTGAAGCATTCCATGCCAGCAACTGCCCTGATAGCCTTCACAAGAGCGCCTAGCGTAAGGCACTGCGTATGCGTGACCGTGGCCGCTGTTCCGCTGTTAGGATCAGTGACAGCCGCTGAGGCAGCAGAGAACTGGTACTGGTCGTACACCGCAGAGGTCGAACCGATGTTCAGGAACACGATGAGCTTCGTATCGTCTGACCCGTTGGCATCAGCACTAAGCTGCATGAACTGAACGATAGTAGGGAAATCGTCCTGCTCGTCAGTAGAGTTAGGGGCATTCGACCCCTTGATTGAAATGAGAGGCATCTTGGCGTCACCGAACTCAAGGTGATGAGACCGAGTCTCTCTGAAGATTGGGCTAGCTTCCATTGCTTTACTCCTAGTATGTGATGAAAAGCGGGGCCACAACAGCGTGACCCCGCACAGGTTTTGGTTTACGGATCAGCAGTGTTGCCAGTGACTATCCCGAATACATACACCGTGACGTTCGTTGACAGCGGCGAGGCGTTCGTGATTGACCCCGACCAGCCAGCAACGCCACCAACCGCATAGGAGGTAGCGTCGGCAACGCCTGTGACCTCGAAGCCAGTAGCGTCAGCCACCCAAACAGTCGTCATGGAGCCAGCTTTTATCACGCCAAACGCAGCGGTGCCATCCTCAGTCGTAGCAGTCTCGTCCGTCATATCGACATTGAGCTGCGCATAAGTGATGTCCTGTGTAGGTGCCCCAGCGCTGTTCGTCAGGTCACTTGAACCCTCGAACGTGAGGAGTAGGTCATCGCCAGCAGCGCAGAGCGCGTCGGTCTTGATGTCCACGCTCAGCTTCTCAGTGCCAGTGGCAGATGCAGCAATCTCAACCTCGTTGCTAGCAGGTGCCGCAACAGACGGACCCGTAGCAAACACGACAGTAGCGTCGGTCAGTGCAGCGTTGAGCGCCGAAATGACCGCAGGCACGTCAGTGGCCGTAAGGGCATAGACAGCGTCGTTCACCTGCTCGTAGAAGACCAGCCGGGGAAGATCGAGTGGAACTTCCCCGGCTGTCTGGGTTATTGAGCTGTAGCCAAAGCAGCGTCCAGCGAGTAGCACGATAGCTACTATGTACATGAATTTGATGTTCTTCATTAGTATTCCTTAGAGAGAGGCGTTGTTCAAGACAACCAATCTCAGTGCATCTACGTCATCAGTGTTTGCCGGGATGTCGGCGTCGATGTAGTCTTGGAGCTTTATCATCTCACGCAACTGAGCAGCAGTCATGTTGTTCAGCTTCTCCATGAGCTTCAGGCGCTCCTTAATGTCCTCGCCGGGATACTCAGGCCCGAGTATGAACAGGTCTATTCCGTCACGACCACTGGCTTTGAGACCCTCAGAGATGGCTTTGCCTTCTTCGGTGCTCAGGTCCAATGAGTACTTCCACTTGTCAAACACAATGCACTTAGGGAGATTCTTGATCCCCTTGTCAGTCTCTGTTGGGACTCTGACGATTACGCTGTGCTCACGAAATGCAGTACTGAACCACACTTCAATAGTACTCTTTTCGGTCTTCTTCACGGGCTTCTCTATTTCTATCTCGGGTTTCATATCCCTCCTTCTTGGAGGGGGCTAGGTACTAGCTAACCCCCTCATCGTTTTTACCGACTCATAATCGGAGCTGCTGCCCCTCTTATTACGCCATGTGTCTCTTCATGCTTGGCAATCAGCGAGAAGGAACCGATGAAGGTATCTTCTCGGTACATCACCGAACGATTGTCTTGAATGTTTTCGATCCACTGGAACTCCAGCCCATCAAAGTGACGTCCTTCGATGTGCGCCATGTCGAGCAGGAAGCCCCAATCACCGAGTCCTTCGCTGAAACCAAGACCATACTTGTCAAGCATGACGTTGACGGAGTAACCGCCATCTGTCCTGATGACATAAACATTGGTCTTGAGCGATGGCTCAAAGTACGGATCAACAGCCATGCGGTCGTTGTCCCGTGCGAGTCTCTGAATGTTACGGAATAGCGTAATGCCGCTGATGAGTTCCTTCGTCTGAGACGAGGCATCAGGATCAAAACGCGCTTCCAGCCAGTCGTTGAGGATAGGCCATGTCAGGTTCGAGAGCAGATTCCCGAGGTCGAGATTACCGCTCTTGATGTAGTTGAGCATACCCTGCGAGACGTACTCATAGCCTTCATTGGTCGTGGATGTTGCACCACGAGCATTGAACATGAGTGCCTTGCCAGCCTGCCTGCGCAGGTTCAGCATGGTGTCTAGCTGTGCCTTACTCAACTGTCCCCAGCCGTCTATGACTTCGGAACCCTGATTGAGGCGAGAAACCTTGAACGATTCGGATACAATTGAGATCGCATTCCAAACCGGCTTGCCGGGCAGACGCCCGTTGCCACCGTTAGGATCACTCAACTCAGCCATGAACGCAGGCATGCTGATGCACTTCTGCCCCACAGTCTTCGCAGACTTGGCTGTACCATTGTATCCACGAGTCACCACAACAGTGTCAGCCGTGTAGCTGGGATCTGCCGTAACCTTCACGATCTCTCCGTCGGACGGGAAGAGCAGGAAGGTGTTGGCAACCGCTATGCGGGCTTCGTCAAGATGCAGGGTCGTAGCAGACGAGCTGGCCGCTGTCTTGATCTGCGTGTGGATGTCGAGGCGCGTGTCCTCAGTCCAATGCACGATAGGCTGATTCATCGGCCTGCCCTGCTCAGGCGAGGTGAGTTCGAGCAGCGTCAACAGAAGACCATTATCTTCCTTGTATAGCCAGTCGATCTGACCGGGCGCATCGTCCCAAAGCCGTGGGCGGTACTGACCCTTAAGATCAAATACCGATATCCCATCGGAAGTGGTTACATATGGCATATCTACATATTGCATGTTGGTCTCCTAGAGGACTAGGTCTGCTTGTCCTTCAGGGCTGACAGTATCCCATCTGTCCCAACGTGAAGCCGCTTACTCTCTGGCTTCGTTGGCTGGGTTTGTGATGGACCGCCGTTTGGCCCCGGTGGCACATACCTGTTCTCTTTGCTTGCGATCGTGAACATAGCTTTGATTCGCTCGTTCAGATCGTCAGTTTTTGTTTCAGTTTTGACAGGATCAAGCAGGCTCTCGGGCACCACCGTTGCGACCTGAGCAGCTTCCGTAAAGATCTTCTTCTGAAGGTCAACACTGTCTGCTACTGTTCGCTTGCTCAACTCGCCCACGTCTGGGAGGGCCTTGTAGGCTGCATCTGCGGCCTGCAACTGTTCTGGTGTGAGTCTAGCCTTGATCTCATCAAGGGTCTCTTCCACAACTAGCTCTTCTTTTGGGGGCTCGGTGGGCTTCGGGGTTTCTTTTCCCTTGGCTTTCTCTGCTTCCAAATCCCTGCGGAGCTGGTCGATCTCACTGGCTTTGCTCTGGATAATCGTTCTGGCTTCGTCGTTGTTGCCATTGAACTTATCTCTTTCAGCGCGTGCAGCAAGTCGATCCGCATTCATTTCGGATACAGACTCGAATCCATTGTCCTTCAATAGTGTTGCTAACTCTGCGGCCTGAGCGGCGTCGTCGCCTCTGTTCTCTTCAGCCATTATTCCCTATCTCCTACTTGATTGCCTCCGGTGCCACAAGCGGTGTGCCTCGGCTCTCTTCCGGTGACTCTCTCTTCTTGAGATTAGCGTCCAGAACTGCTTTGAGTTCCTTATCTAAGTCCTTACGTCTATTGTGCCCATTGTCGACAGCTTCGATCAAGTCCATTATTATCTTTTCTTCTGTTGCCAGACATGCTAACGCGAGGACCGCATCGGGCGAGTTGACCGGGATGTGCTTATAGCCTTCTCTGACGTATGCAAGTTTCTGGTTTAGGTGCTTCGGAAGGAACGTTTCCTTGAGGGTAGCCCACTTGTTCAGGTCTTCGAGCTCTCTCTGGAGCTGCTCTCCCCTGTGGTGGAGGGCTTCTAGTGTGAGGTGGTCGTAGTTCATTGGATGCGGAAGTCCTTAGCCTGTGTTACCTTGACGCCCGTAAGCTCTGCGATGCTGGGCGGCTTTGTGGCTGGCTGTGGCTTGACCTCTTTGCGAAGCTGGGCTACACGATCCTTAAGGTTCTGAGATGCTTGCTCTTGCAGTAACGCACGTTCCTCTGTGCGGAGTGCAGTTATCTCTGGACTTTCTCGTCTGATGTTCTGGAATCCACCTTCTCTCACTGGACCACTCCCGGTTGCTGCGATTCTCTACCTATCTGAGCCTGCTCGCCTTCAGTAGCTGCCTGTGGGTTTGCTTGGGCTGCTTGCTGCTCTGCGAGCTGTGCTTGGCGCTGTTCCTCTTGGAGCCTAGCCACCTCTTCGCGGGACTTCATAACCCTGCGCCCCTCCTCAGCGTCCTCGAATGTACGCATGCGAACCTCGTAGGCATCCATGTAGATGTCTTCCTTGAAGGCATTGTACTCCGTCATGCGCTGCTGCTGACCCACGGAGGTCATGCGATGCTTCTGCTCAAGGTCCAGCTCAAGCTCAAAGACGTGCGTAAGGTCTTCGCGGGTTATGGACACCTGCTTCTGGTACTCTTTCGAGGTGTCAGCATTCCACTCACGGGTCACGAAGCTGTCGCCCGACTCGTCTGCATTGAGTTGCATGTATATGAGGATCTGTTCAATGACTGGCCGGATAAAGCCCATCTCCATGATGGCACCACCGACAATCTCCCGGCCTGCTTTCTGGGCTAATACGGACTCGAAGGCTCCAGCACCAGCACGCATGAGCCCCGGCTTGTCCTCATTGAGGAAGCTCTCTTGGCCCATAGCGGAACCGTGTATGCCTGCCAGCAGGTCGTTGACTGTGAACAGCCCCTGTGGGATGGCCGGGTTCTCTAGGTAACTGATAGCATCACGGGGCGTTCCTGTCACGCCAATGTCTGAGTTCGGGCCTCGCTCAGGGGCACCATCGCCCGTCTTGGTCTTGTCGTAGACCATCGTAGGCTTGAGATGGTTCGTGAGCAGGTCGAAGATGGCATTGATGAAGATGTTCATGCCAAGGGCTGGCTTGGCCGCCGCCTCTGCCGAGTTCATGGGATACCAACGGTGTCCGTCAGGATGGGCGGAACACTTGAACAGGGGCTTCATCATGGTCTGGAGCTTGTTCTCTTGCTGGAAGATCTTCTTGGTGCCATTGGCAAGCCATGTGTGCTTGTGGCTCTCATAGACCTTGAGGACCGGCACCATAACGGGCGTTACCTTCTTGCCGCTGTCCTGAGAGTTCAGGTTTATGTTGTAGCCTGCGAAGATTGCCATAACCTGTGCGGCGCTGGTGCTGTTATTGAAGCCAATGGACCTGGCCTCTTCGATGATGGCGTCAGCATTGCCAGTCAGCTCAGGGCTCTCAACATCCGGCAGACCATCGTACATGTCTCTGAAGTCTTGCTCCCTGTAGAGGTCAAGATAGAAGGCGCTCGAAACAGCGTCGTTGCCGTTGAAGTCCGTACCATCTGGGGTTACAACGATCTGTCCTACCGAAACGTAGCGATACCGAATGCGCTTCTTGCGGTCGCCAAGGCCCAAGGTCGTCTCGCGTGCAACCTCTTCGCCCTCGCTGAAGGCTACGTTCGTGAAGACCTGTGGCTCTATGAAGCTGACAGTATCAATATGCCCATAGCCAAGGCCCAGCTTGAGGGCGTCCTTGATGGTTGGTATGGCGTAGTACGGGAACTGCACACGCTTGGTAACAGTGTGCTGGAGAGCCCATTCAGTGTTCTCAAGCTCCTCGATTGGGATAGCGCGGTCCAGTGAGTTGAGCCTGATCATCTTGCTCTTGGGGAATAGGTATGCTAGTATGCCGGGGAGTGCCCTCTCGACCGCAACGAACAGTGTCGGCAACGGAATATTGGCTATGGTGGGCCATTCTGACACATCTACCGTGTTGTCATACATCTTCTGCTGGTCTTCAAGACGCCGCAGGTCAGTAGTGGATTGCTTGTAAGCCCAATCGTACACGTCGATCATGGACTTTACTTCATCAGTTGTCCTGGCGAGGGCAGTCTTGAAGTTCTTCTTCGCATTTGTTCTGGCCATGCTATCTCCCAGACCCAAGGTTGGCAGCTAGGTAGCCGCTCTTGTTGCTCTCGGTATCGGTTCCCCTGTTGAGCAGCTTCATTATCACTGGAAAGCGTTCTTTCTGCGCAAATGTCTTGTTGCATGTCACTTGGTGCGGGGCATGTCGGTAGACATACAAGCATATACCAAAACATATGGCTGTGTCAAGACTTCCTTTGCCTGTATGGTCAGGCCTTCCGTTCTTCCCCACAACACACGCTGCCAATTCGGTCAGCAATGGCTCATCGGGTATTTCTGGATACTCTTCTGGGCCGAAATCCCTGATCCAGTCACCGATCATGTCGAACATAGCTGGCCTAGTAGCCTTGTTTGTGTCCCACCCGATCTTCTTTTGAGGTTTCCCGCTTGCGTTATTGACAGAAACGTGGTGATACCAGTACTGGTAGTCCTTCAGCTCGCCAGCAAACGCCTGATTGGCGGCGGCACGGGTGGTCTCGGCAGCTAAGAGTGCATTGTTGTAGGCTTGCAGCCCCACCGCAACCACTCTGGCAAAGGGCAAAACCTCTAGCGTGGACCGCAGGGTGGCGCAAATGATGGGCCTTTCGGCGTCCTTGGGCTTACGAGTGATTAGAGATGCGCATGTGTCGGCAGCATCCTCAGGATTCTCTGACCCCTGAGCAGGATCAACTGTGCAAAGGTACGCCTCTCCCTCAATCGGCTCCTCATATATGCGCCATGCGGTGGTCTGGTTCTCTTCTGTCTCCCTGAACGTCACCTCAGTCCTGAATACGGGCGGTGAATCAGGGGCACTGATGAGTACGCTATCCCCCGGCACTATCTCGCTGGTGGAATAGATGCACCTGTACCTGTGAATCCAGCCGGTAATCTTGGATCTGTCGTAGTAGGGCTTGCCTGTAGACTCTGAGTGCATGCCCCAGACGCGAGCGGCTATGTCCCACGGGTTCATGTTCTCGCGCTTGATGTCTACAATCTTCTGAGACTGATACGGAGAATCGTACTGCGTGGCATGGAAGGTCTTGTTCTCGTCTGAGAGCTTCTTGGGGTAGAAGAGGCCCTTGGAGTAGGTCATTCCGCGATAGGGTGTCTCTGTCATGGAGAAGAAGCGTGTATGCTGCTGGGCTGCCTGCACTATCTTCTCGTCTGCGGGCTCCTCATCGAGGTTGATGCCATGAACACGCTTGGCCTCGAACCTTTCGTAGCCTGATTCGTAGGTAATCATCGTAAAGGACGAGTCCTTTACGAGATAGACGATGCCTTTTTCCTTGTCATAGCCCTTGTTGGCACGGGTCTTGTCGATCAGGAACTCTGGTATGACTCGGTTCTTTGTGTTCGAGAAGGCAGGCCACCAGTAGACATCCTTGGCCCTCATGTACGTCCCTACCCAGTACTCCGAGCCAGCCGCTGCAACCTTATCCCTCGGATAGACGCCCACGCCTACGATGTTGCCGCAGTCCCACTCGTCCCAGTCCCTCGGCTTTGGAGCACTGATGTCGTAGTCGAGCAATGCGCCTGTCGAGCTGTCTCGCCTGCCCCACCGGAGGATGTTGTCCTCAGTGATCATCCTCTTGACGCCGGTATCCACGCCCTCATCGCACCTGAGCGAGAAGGGGATCACTCCGGTGAGCATCATGGGGATCTCGTACACAGCCGTGATGCTCTTGCCAACCGAAGTCCCGGCTGCCATAGAGCGGAAGAAGGCTGACGAAAGGAGGAATCCTGTCTGGAATGGGTGGGGGTCTTTCCCTACATGCTTGATCATGTCCTCTGAGTAGAGGTCTATGTTGTCCTTGCGGGCTTGGTCGTGCATCCACTTCGGGCGCTCGATAACGTCCCAAGGCTCGAAGTGGAAGTACTTCTCCTCTTGCTCGTCACCCTTGGCGAAGGAGGATATGGAGGCGGTGATCTCGTCAATGGCTCCCATTATACGCCAAGCTCCTTCATCTTGCTCCATATGCTGCCAAGCTCTTCAAGGAAGGCGTTGAGGTCAGTCTCGTTGGGCATGAAGCGGGTCGCAGCAGACATGGTGAGCTTGAGGGCAGAGATTACAACGTGTGTGTGTACCATGTCCTCTGGTTCCAAAACATTGTGTACCTTGAGCAGATCTCCGATGGACTTTGAGATCTTCAGGGCCAGCTCAAAGCGGGTCTTGTCAGAGGCAGGGACGATCATGCCGTTAGCAGTCTCCGTCAGGCCCATAAATGTATTGTCTTCTACGGCATTCCCCTTCTCATCCACCTCTGTGAGGTCCGCACGCTTGGCTTCGCAGAGGTCTTGGAACTCCTTGAGAGCACCAGTGACCAGCTCGAACCCCTGCTGGAGCTTGAACTTCTTCTCTGCGATGGGCGCTGCAACGTCAGTGCATTGCTTGAGCGTCCGCCTGCTGGTCATAGCCCTCCCCGCCTGCTGTAAATTTGCCATCTGGTTCTCCGCGTATTTCAGTGCTACCCCGCTTCTACCGGCCCGCTCGTGCATGTGGCAGAAACCGACACCATAATGTCCCGTATCCTCACCGATTCCGTAGAAGTCGCCCTTGGTTCCGAAGCCTGCAACTCGTGGGCACCGGCATAACTCGCAGCAATGTCCGACAGCTAGGTGGCTGCCGTCGCCTTCCTTTTCCAGCTTCAGGGCTTTCTTCCTGCTTCTGGCTGGGCACCTGATGAAGCTCGACACACGAGGCATGCACAGGATGCGCTTGATCTTGTACTTGGATTCTGCCGTAACCATTAGGTCTTCACAAGGGCATACTCTGCAAGCTCAATAATCCTGATGGCTCGCATCACTTGCGCCTTGTCTTCAGCCTCCATGTCGAATTGAAACCTGTCGAACATCATCTCGATGACCTCCAGCAATCTGTCTAAATCGTCCTTGTCTAAGAATGCAGTTGTCTTCATGCACTTATTGTGCTAGGCCGGACATCTCGTGTCAAGATCAAATGATGTGTTGACTTCTGGTGGGGCTTATGGCAATGTGGAGTTCATGCACCCCTCATACTCGGCTATGATCCCGTATTCGTGGGCTAGGTTCAATGACAAGACTGGGGGTTGCACCAGATTTGTAGCAAACCCAAGCGCCGAAGGGCTTGCCGCAGAGATCGAGAAGGCTTTCGACTGGAAATGTGATTCTGTGCTGGACAAGGCGGGTGCAATGATACGACAATGGAATGAACGAGTGCCACAGATTATAGGAGGGTTGAAATGAAGTATCTGGTCAAGCTGAAGGGAAAGAAGAAGACATGATCGTGCTGATGGCTTACGTTGTTATGGCATTACTGCTCTACAGGATGTGCCAGAATGCTGAAGATGTATGCATGAACTGCAAGGGGGACTGCATAAGCTGTCCTTATGGGAGATAGGATGGCCATAAAGAAGACTAGCAAGGCACAATTTGAGAGATTCCAGAACACGTTCATGGGCTGGGCCGAGATCCTGGGCCTCCGTGACCGGAACATATCGTTCGAGATGGAGAAGCTACCCGAGGCGGTCGCCGCGCTGCGCGAGACTCTCAAGGGCGAGAAGGCGTGGATATCCCTCTGCTCCCACTCAGAAGAGAAGGTGGACGAGAGGGCTACTGCTAGGCATGAATCGCCGTCACGGGCCTGTGACGGCGATTAAATGCAGGCTGGCACAACAGATATGTTGTCAACTGGTGCTGGTGGCACAACAGATATGTTGTCGGAATGCTGCTGTCGGAGCCTTACCCCTCAAGGAAACCACGCTTATGCTCTCCGAAGCGGACTCAGCAGCCTCCCGCGTTGGCAGCGCTTTGCTAGTCGTTGCCAACCGCAATCACTTCACCTTCAGCCTTCTTCATATCATTCCTCTCGTCTATTTTGGCGAATTACACCTGTGACACACTATATCTCGTCAGGTTTGGCGAAGTTGTCTCAGCTCCTTCCGAAAGTCTACTTCCCAGTTGGGGCACCACCTGCGCTTCGTGCAGGACATGTTAGCATCCTCTACCCTCTGCTTCAAGAAGGCAATCCCCGCATCTTTCGCCTCGATTATCTCCTCAAGCTCCGCAATCCTGCTAGCTTGAGCCATTTCTAGGTGCTCAAACGCCTCTTCTGCAAGGCGTAGCTGATCCTCCATGACAGCTAGCCGTGCGCGTAGCCCCCTTGGTCTCTTCATGTTCAGTAGCATCCAATTGGCCATAATCAGTCGCCCTCCTCTATCGGAACCTTCCAGCTTAGCTCGTCTATCGGATAGTCAGTATTCCAGTTCAGGAGGGTGCCGCACAACCCACACCAGTAGATCTTTGCGTGATAGCTGCCATCACCGAACTGCTCTATGAGGGTCATTGACTCACGACAGGTGATACATTTCTCGTCAAAGTCTTCCATAATCAACTCCCCCCATCCAGTATCTTGCGCAGGTCATCGGCACGCCGCAGGCCAGCACGCTCAATCTCGTCAGCAGCCAGCCCCTTCGTCAGCCTTCCGCACTCGTTATGCTTCTCTGCATAGCTATTCTCTAGTGGTCTTCCAGAACATGTTGGCATTATCCCCTCCTCAACCAGTCGATCCATCCCGTCAGTGCGCAGACTGCCGAGACCACGAGATACAGAATGCCGAGCAGGAAGAAGAATCCTGTCACAAGGCCCATCGCCGTGCTCACGGAGCATGCAGTGCCCCACATCAAGAGAGCCCTTCCGGCCACAGCAACGCCCGCTGCGCCCAACACCCATGCTGCACTTATTGCCAATCTCTTCTTCATACTTCCTCCTTGCGCCGATATGTCACTGACGGAACCTCTTCCATCTCGAACGCCTCGCACTCGGCCCCGATGTCGCTCCAATCCGAAGACTCTGACTTGAGTGACACAGGCCCTCGGATGCCGAAGAACTCGTCTCCGACCTTGTACACAATTGTCCCGATAGTGTACCATCTATGCTCGTCAGCCGAAACCGTTGTCACATTGACTGCATCGCCAAAGTCTCGGATCTCGTCTTGTGCCGCGTGCGGTGTATCAAGCTCTGCACCGTTGATCTCGTCTACCAGTTCTCTCGCTGTCTTCATGCCCTCTCCCACTCAACGTCCCGGCACTGGGTCTCGCTGCCAACTCGAACGTAACACCCAGAGCCGATAAACTCGAAGCCGTTATTTACTAGGACCTCTGCAAGTTGCCGCTCGAACTCCCTCCTCATCTCGTCATGTTCAAAACAGGCTCGATCAAACATCACCTTTAGTGTCTTGGGCTTCATCATTTCAGATCCCTGAACCATTCTTTCAGCTCCTCTTGATCGTCTCCCACAAAGTAGCCCACCGTCCCCGAGGTGTTCTTAGTCAGCCCGATGACTGCCTCGACATGCTCCTCGCCTACTCGCTCGGTCATTATGGGAGCAGTGTCAAACACCGTCCCTGCCGGAATTACCAGATCCTTCACCAATACCTTCTTCACCCTTCATCCCCTTCCATGTCAGCACGATACCTCTCAAGCATGTCAGGCACCTCTTCCTTGCGCGGATCGCCACCCCTGTCCAGCATGCTACAGCACTCCGCCCACATCCAGCCCAGTGCCATTGACTCTTCTTCTACCAGCTCTCTTTTCACCCTAGTCCCCTTTCATTTGCGTCCACACTACCACAACCCCACAGGCCCACAAGCATATAAGGTCAGAAAGAGTGCTTCTATTCCTGGCAAGCCTCGTTGAATACACTTGCTACGCACGCAATGCAGTAGCCCCCTCGGAAGTGCCTGTCACAGATGTTCCTCTTGCAGATGACACACGTCCTGAAGCCCGTAGCTTCACAGCCCTCTATGTCGCAAGCCCTATGGCTCGCCTCCGCGATCTTTGCCACTGCCTCGTCACTCAGATCAACATATGCCATATCATCCTCCTTCATGTTCTTCTCAGGCTACCACAGGGCCTCTGAAGTGGCAAGCCTAATGTCAGGCACAATATGTTAGTCCTCCGCTGGGTTTATCACTACCATCTGTGTCGAAGCGTTTACGCTCAACAGGTCTCCCGAGCCACAACCGGACTTAGGTGTCCACTCCCTGCAAAACCTGAGCTTCACCAGATCAACCACAGAGGGCTCGAAAGCGTCGCTTGAACCAGTGAAGACACTCCCCCACTCTTCGTCATAGATGCCAACCGGCATGTCCTGATCCAGCTTCCCCAGCTTTGCTATCAGTTCGCCTACCGTCATATTCCCTCCTCGTACTCCCGAAGGGCTGTGATCACCTTCTTTTTGTGGACTACCAGCTTTACCAGCCTATCCAGCAGAGCTATCTCGTGATCCCGCGAATAGCCATTGAACATCCGGTGCAGCTTCAGGAGGCATATAGTCTTCCTAGCCGCGCAGAGCAACTTCCGACTGTCCCGCGCATCCTCTGTGTTGATCTTGCTCATATCCCCTCCTTATGTTGCTCTCACAGGTACACACCAGTCACTAGGCTGTACGCCAGTGCAGGGAGTGTAGTCTAGATATGTTCCACAGTCAGGGCACCAGTATGTGTCGTCTTTCTCATACCCCATCCTCCACGTCGTCTGCAAGCCCATAAAGGAGGCTGCAAGCGTCGAGGTAGATGGCTTGCGCATCCCCATCGCCAACATCGTTCAGCTCTGCCAGCCTCTCAGGTATAGCACGGATGCGGCTAATGATGTTCTTGTCCCCCTCCTCCCTATCAAGCCACCGTTTCGCGGCTAGCACAGCACAGCTTGGGTAGTGAGCCACCTTGCCTGACACAAAAGAGGCCCCGCAAACCGTGCATGACCCGCTCCCGCCATCCCAGTAGGTGCAGTCCTTGGCAACCATACTGGCCACTATGTCGGCTAGCTTACTCTCAGTCTCTTGATCCATATCCGCACTCCTTTGCGTTAGGCCCATGCTACCATAAGGCTTACGGACAGGCAAGGAGAATGTCACAGAGAATATATGCTATAGCTCCTGTGTGTACATCAGGCACCACCGCCGAGCCTTTTCGCCTGCCAGACGTTGCGGCACTCCCAGCTACACCACTGCCCCTCTTTATCCAGCGTCCACTCTTTGAAACTTAGCCACCTAGCCTCTTACAGTGCATCCTTCCTGTTGCCCTCAAAGCACTCGCAGTCACCGCACTCGTCACACTCTAGCTCGTAGATCTTCCTTATTATACGTCACACCACCCCCAAAACTCCTGCACCAGTTCACCAATCAGCCAAGCCCTTACGTCCATAGGGTCGACGCCATCATGTAACTCCCCCTCGGCCATAGCCCTGTACGCTGATAAGGGCGTAGCATAGTCCACCGCATGGTTGAGCTCATGCACCACATAGTAAGCACATATCTCCTCCTCAGACAGGCTCAGGGTCACAATCGGCGGCTCCCACCCACAGCAACCACGCTCCCCTGTCCATGAATGCTCTGGATAGGCACGCTTCAAGGCCCTTCTCAGATCCCTACTGGTAGGGTACACCTTATACTCCACCAGTAGCTCATAGCCAAACACCTCAACTCTAAACGCCTTCTCCCTCATGCACACCTCCTTGATTTCACCCACTGTACCATAGCAGGCCCGTATGTCAATCCTATTCTGCCCTCATAAAAATATACTCATCCCTCCTGTGTGTACAGTCCCCCCTCCATCCCCTGCCAACTGAACGGAGGTTCACCCTTGGGGACCCCCCCGGGTCTATTCATCTGACTATGCATGTGACTGGCCATGTGAGCATGCTGACGGCTAGCCTGATGCGCATTCCTATGACTAGGCGTATGCCTCCTCACTTGGCTAGCCTGATGCGCATTCCTATGACTAGGCGTATGCCTCCTCACTTGGCTAGCCTGATGC
>Ga0075125_10000623_pt1 | contig 15974 bp, 12 predicted proteins | sample AntAceMetag02UKN_FD_69810 | JGI IMG/M metagenome (GOLD analysis project Ga0075125, IMG submission 69810) | Saline lake microbial communities from Ace Lake, Antarctica - Antarctic Ace Lake Metagenome 02UKN | ecosystem: Environmental > Aquatic > Non-marine Saline and Alkaline > Saline | place... | reverse complement strand
TACTGTAGTTCCGGTTTATCATTACATTACCTATGAAAAAAGAAGTGATTATTATGATGATTCTCAGGTAATGATATTAGAATCTACGCAAGATCGTAATACGCCATTAGCTCGCCGTTGTTTAGATTTTAATTTAAGAGAAGAACCGTATGTTATAGGAACTAGAAAATATACATATCAATACCTTGTATGTTTAAATTATTTCCTAGAAATCCAAGACGGAGAAGCCGCAGGTGAAGTTTGCATATATACTTATCACAAGGGCAATTTTAAGACTGGCAAGCAATTCAACACATTCTTAAAACGTCGTAACAGGTCTATATACGATAACCGTGTGGATTTATTTGCAATGCATAGGATGAATAAAAAGGGTGATTTCTGGCTAACATTAGGTTTTTCTGATCCTCGAGACGAAGGTGGAATTTACGTTCAATCACCTGATGACACTAAGAGATTGCAGGAACTTAATCAGATATTTAAGGGTGGTATGGAAACCGGTGACATTCAAGTAGTCCCGGAAGAGCCATTGCAATAAAGGCTTTCTCTCGTGCTCCCCGTCCCGGTGTTTGTCATTTTCACCGGGGCGGGGTTTAAATAATCAGGGACGATTATGTAATGATAATTACTATTCAACGCAATAATTCAACCAATAGAATAGGCGTGGAAGATAGGGATATGCTTCACTTTGTTAATGTAAATGATATTATTTATATCGAGCAGTGTGTCAATGATCCTGATTACAATGTTAATTTATACATAAGACAACAAAAAGAGCCTCTGAGAATAACAGCTAAGCAAGCTGACGTTTTAATAGAGTTTCTTAAACAAGAAAAAATTATAGTTTTTCAGATTGACGATTATGCTTGACGATATACGCAAATTCATAAAACAGTTGTACCCAAGCCTGGGAGATATTGGCAACGTAGCAATATGGAGTTTGCCGGGTAGCGAGACTCGGTTCTTCAACGATCCGGGCGAAGCCGCGACGTATGTCTCGCAGACCTGTCGTAAATTTGACGTATATATGGGCATGGGACTCCTTTCCAAAGAGCCACCTCGCAAGGGCCGTGGTACGATTGACGATATAATCGGTATTGGCGGGTTCTGCGCTGATATTGATTACGGAAATTATGACTATCCGCCAACCCAGGAAGAAGCGTTAGTTTTAATAAATGACCTTGGCTTACCGCCAACTTATATATTCCACAGTGGGCATGGTCTACAGGCGTGGTGGTTATTTACAGAGGTCTGGTTGTTCGACACGCCAGAAGAAAAAAACGAAGCTATTAAGAAATCGAAACTATGGAACCATACACTTGTAGCTTGTGGTAGAGCGAAAGGTTACAAAGTTGACGCGGTCGGCGATCTAACCAGGGTGATGCGATTACCGGGTACTTTCAATTATAAAAACGAAGAAGATATTAAATCAGTTAAAACGATAAAAGCCGATCCGACGATCCGTTATAATTGCGGCCAGTTTGAATCAGACTTTGACGATTATATGATTGATATGGCCTGCGCGAATCACGATGGGTTGTCGAATATAACGGTTGATCTTGTAACGTTGGACCCGAACGTCGAAATCTCGTCACAGAAGATAGACTCACTTAAAACTCTGGATAAAAAATTCAGTGATACGTGGGATCGGAAGCGTAAGGATTTCGTAGATCAGTCTTGTTCTACATACGACATGGCGATAGCTAATTTCTGCGCTTATGCAGATTGGACTGACCAGGAAATAGCTAACGCCATAATCATCTGGCGAGGTAAGCACGGCGACAAAAAAGAAAAACAAAAAGCTCTCCGCCGTGACTACATCATGCGAACTATACTCAAGGCCCGTACCGACACGTCGCGGGCTAAAGCATTGATGTCAGCTGGTAACGATTTTCTTATCTCGCGTGACGAGGATGGTAAGGTAGATGAAGCTGGACGAGCGCAGGTACTAAAAGAGATCAGCGATATATTCACGATATCAATAACGGGGTTCATTCAAACTGGTAGAGAGCGGTCTATTTACACGATCATTTTGAGTAACGGCAGGCAAGTGCGAGTGGGTAGAGCGAGAGACTTACGAGGCCAGAAGGCGGTATGGGAAGCGTTACAGGACGATTCGCGAGTCGTGCGACAGATGATGAAGCAATCCGACTGGCTGAACGTAGTCGGTAGATTAATGCAGATCGCAGAAGTATTGGATTTTGAAGATGCCTACACGGATAGCGATACGGTTATCTGGTTGGGTAAATTCTTACAGCGCAGGCGTATCTTAAAGATAAAAATAAAAGGTTCTATTGATATGCCCGCAGGTAAAGAGCCTATGACCATGTTGTGTGAGGAAAGTTGCCTGCTATATATTCACGCTGAATCGGTTAGAGGATTCGCTATTGTTTACGAGAACGAGAAGATAAGCAAAAACGAGATGATTGACAGGATGCGCCGCTTACATTTCAGAAGAAAAAATATTACTCTCAATTGGGGCGGGAACCGCACGACGCGATCTTACTGGCATCGTGACGTGGATCTATGCAAGGCGTTCATGCCAACCAATCCGAAGTTCATCGAGCAAGAACAAGAGGAGGAGGTTAATGCCTAATATATTCTTCATGCACATACTGAACCAGAAAGACCTGGAACTTTTCGAGGAGATCATTGATGTCTAAGAGTACATGGCTGGTTTTAGGTAGTTCACTATCTGCGCCTGATTATCTTAAAAAAGTATCTGGTGAATATGATATATCTATCGCAACTAATGTTGGTATTAATTTATTACAACCCGATTATTACTTTTTAAGTGATAAATTGGCAATTAGTAAACATCTAACCAAAGCAATTGAAATGCAAAAACTAGGAATGAAGTTAATAATGAGGGAAAATAGATTAGAGGCGGATATAAATATCGAACTTGGTAAACTCAAGGTAAACCAAACTTTCGTTAGAGGCGAATACGTTCATCCACGATTCAGCGGATTAATTTGTATGCAATTCGCGATTAACAGTGGAGCCACAAAGATTCTGGTTGTAGGTCATGGCGGTTATAATGAATTAGACCCAGGGCCGGATGTTCATAGCAAGTCTTCCAATTGGCGTGGCCATTCGTTATTATGGATACCATCGTTCATGCAATCCATGGTTAATGTTTGCCCGGATATTCAATTCGTTTTTTACGGCGATTTAACTTACACCATTACCGGCAATAACGCCAGTTTTGTAAAATGATCTACTCAGGCGAATACATCATCCTCGGGCCTCCCGGTACTGGGAAAACATTTCGCGTAGCGAAGTCAACTGCGAAGATAGTCAAGGAAAATCGTACCGCGTTCGGTACGATCCACCCGAATCCAGTCCTGATCTGCTCGCTCACACGCACCGCTGCTGCGGAGGCCGCCGGCCGTGTGGATATCGACCGGCAGATGGTCGGCACGCTTCACGCTCACGCGTACCGCTCGCTCGGTCATCCAAAGATCGTTAGCCCGGCTGACTATACCGAGTGGAACGAGCTTAATCCACAGTGGCTGATAGCCGAGGGCTGCACCGATCTGGATGACTTTAGTAACGACAGAAGCGAAAATTCAGTTTTCACTTCATACCAATTGGCTCGTGCGTTAATGTCTGACGACTACGATACAGAGTTCCATGAAGCATGGGAATCATTTAAATTTGAACGTGAATTATTGGACTTCACCGATCTAATTGAACTCGCGTATCTGACAATAGACCACGCACCAAACGATCCGCAGGTGATAATCGCCGACGAGGCCCAGGACATGAGCCGGGCTGAATTTGCTCTGCTAAAGAAGTGGGGCGCGGCAGCCGAAGCGTTGATCCTGGTCGGTGATCCGTATCAGGCGTTATATACCTGGCGCGGCGCGGATCCCGATTACCTTTTAAACCACGAAGTACCGGAGAACCACAGAGATGTGCTCAGCCAATCCTATCGAGTACCCCCCGCCGTCCACAAGGTCGCGACGTCTTGGCTTCAGGCAGAAAGTACAAATTATAAGCCGGTCGAATATAAAGCAAGAGTGGTGGGAGGAGATAGAGCGAATGACAGTGTGGGAATTTCAGACACTAACTGGCGAACGCCGGAAGGAGTTCTTGAAGAAGTCGAAACTCACTTATCACGAGGACAGTCAGTCATGGTACTAGCTTCGTGCGGCTACATGCTCAAGCCGACGATCCGGGAACTTAAAGAAAAAGGGATACCCTTTTCCAATCCGTGGCGCAGGAAACGCGGCGATTGGAACCCCCTACGCAAAGGTTTATCTTTGCGGTTCGTGTCATTCTGTAACTTCTTAAACGCTCTACAAAACGACAAGCCAATGTCGATCGACGATATCCACACCTGGATTCAGGTGATGAAGGCTAAGGGTTTGTTGTTACGCGGTGCGAAGGAGCAAATTAAAGCCCGTGCCGCGATACATGATACGCTGCCAGTTTATGAATATGAATTGCATAACTATTTTGAGTACGATGAGATTGAATATTTAAAAAATTTCCACTTGGAAAATAATAGTATTCAATGTCGTGCCACATGGTTTAATGATCGTTTATTAAACAAGCACCAGGATTCATTTGAATACCCTCGACACGTCGCGGAGATAAATGGGATTGTAGCTCTTGAGAAAGAGCCGCAATTATTTATCGGTACGATACACAGTTTCAAGGGTGCTGAGGCGGATGTGGTTATTATATACCCGGACCTGTCAAGAGCCGGGTATGATGAATGGAACGATCATGTATCTGGCCATGACAGTGTGGTCAGATTATTCTACGTCGCCCTGACCAGGGCGAAGCAAAGCGTTATCATCACCGCACCGGTGAGCCGCATGTACGCGGAACTGGAGAATTACTTATGATAAAGCATGAATTTAATTACACTTTACACGCGGACAGAGAAGAACTAGAAAGTGCCAATGACATATGCAAGGCCGGGCTGTTACAAACTAAGTATTTTGTTAACTTCCTAACGGACATAGATGTAGGTGATATTTTCACAGTGGAACTCACTGGTAGTCATTGCGCATTTCCATTCGGTAGTGAGGTTGACAGTGAGGAGGTGAAAATCTGCCGTGGTATGAAATTGACAAAGATAGATCAAGATAAATTTAAGCAAGCGTTAAAGATAATGGAATTACTTTAATGACCCCCCTCTGTAACGATTACTACTGCTTGCATTTCCACTTAAGCGCGCAGCTCGAAGCGTTAAGCGATTTACTTTCTGACACGAGTCGCGGTTCGGATATACGCAGCATCGTGGCACGGAGCATGGCCAATGAGATGCAACTGATCCTGTTCGACGACTACCACTGGAAGATCAACATGTGCCGCGAAAGTAACACGTTACACTTTACAATGAGGCCGATATGCAACTCGTAACAATAGGAGTCGATCCGGATTTACACGGTGCGATAAGTATCTTCGATCACCACCGAGCCTTAGTCTCCGTTGTGGATACCCCAATCACCGAAGAAGGCAAGATAGAACCTGCGGATATATCCTCGCTACTTCGCGACTGGATCCGCAATAACCAAGTAAAGATATTCTTAGAGCACGGCAACCCGGGTCGCCATAACGGAGCAAAATCAATCGCTGTGACAAACGAGATCTACGGCGTCTGGCGTGGACTCGCTACAGCGTACGGGATTGAATTAGTAAGTGTATTACCCTATGCGTGGAAGGGCCGGTTCGGATTGAACACTGACCAGATAAACGTGCAACAGGATAAAATTACAACTCGCCTTAAAAAAACTAAACGTGAACAAGTTAATGATATCCACATGCAGGTACTAGTTGGAACAACGTATCAGCAAAGTAAAGAAGCGGCCAGATTGAAAGCGATAGAATTGTTCCCGAACTGGTTGAAACAGTTAGAGCATAAAGGTAACCACGGTCGAGCCGAGGCCATTCTTATCGGTTGGTACGGAGTAAGAAAGTATGACAAACGAATCGGTTAATCCTCGATCTTGAGTCGCGTCATTATCTTCGCGATATTGATTTCCATATTATGTTCAAACATTCGACTAATACTTTCACCGTGCTCAAGATCCGCGATCCGTCTGACATTGTTTTTAATAAGACTGCATTGACCGGCCAGGAACCACACGGCGGAGGCAGTAGTGACAATACAGGCGATAACTACGCTAATCGGGATCAGTGTTGTAGCTGATAACACAGTCTTGCTGGTCATGGCTACCGCCGTTGAACATAGAGCTGAACATAATACAACTATTCCAAAAATCTTAAAACGCATGTCCTTCCCCTAACTAATCAAAACGCATCGCGCCGCCGTCACGGGCGACGCGACACGCGACGAGGAGTTTCTTATCCAACCAACTTCTGAACGGTGGCTTTAGCCATCGTTGATGTAACTTGGGTACGCATCAATGGCGAATTGGTAGCCGCATTAGCTTCGCGTATAACCCCCGCTCGCTGCTTGGCTACAATGCCACGGTTGATCGCAATCCCAATCGGTACAAGCGACGTTACAGCCCAGGCAATCAACTCACTCCAGCCCATAGTGAACGGTGCAGCGGCGCCGCCGATGACTTGGGTAGCCGTCACGCCAGCGTCAATCGCACCCTGATTCGAGTCAGTCCAGTTGGCCAACTCGGCGCAACTAATTAAGCAGACTAACACTGCTACAATAATAAACCATTTCATACCAAAGCTCCTTTGTTAATTAAATTATCGTCTGATTGTTTTCTTTTTCTTTTTCTTCTTATCCAAACCCCGAATAACTAGTTTAATATCGCGTATCGGTGCTGCGGTCGGAAATCCCCATCTGGTTCCCCACGCAGCAAGCGCGTCGGTCGCAGAATCCCAAAAAGCCGGGTCGTCGAATCCTTTGGTAAAAGCCCTATTCACTGTCGTGCCACTGTCAATAACAATATCCTGAACGACACCAGCTACCGGATTCGTCGGAGCGCGTCTCCAATTCCCTGTAACTGCTCTGTGACCGAAGTTGTATATATAATCGCCGAACACTACAGTACCAGCTAAGCGCTCCAGAACACGGTTCATTGCGTCACTCCAGCCCTTTTCACTATCCCACGAATCACCGCCCGATATAGTCGCCTTATAGAGAGCACTGATTAACTCAATGAATAATAAACTGATTATCACGCGAGCCAGATCGGCAGCCAATCTTCGCCGCTCGTAGCCACCACCCGACATCGCCTCTTGTGTGGATTGCATTAATATATCGAGGTTTTTGCTGACTTGTGATCTGAACATTGTCGGTATCTTCGCCAGTGCCGATTGCTTACCCTCGAGAGCGATAGCGGAGACATGAAGATTGTCGAAAGTTGGCTGGGTCTTTTTAATAACGCGTTCCGCGATACGAGAAACATCGGATTGGTCAAGACCCTCGGCCTTGACTTTTAATTCGGCGGCTCGCCAGATAATGTTAATCGCGGCGTTATCACTCATGCGAATCAATGCCAGCGGCCATTGACCGCGAGCTTTGAAACCTAATATGAATTTACCCTGGCCACCGCCTTCGTTAACCAGTCCCACAGCAGACCAGTCAGTACGCATACGAATATGCGGGTTGAGTCGCTTTCGCTCGTTGACGCCCTGATCGAACATAGCACCTTCGGATATCGCTTCGGCAAGATAAGTGCCTTCAATCTCACGCATTGCCATAATCAGAGACACCGGCTGATACATAGCGATCTTCGGATTAATACCCAGAATACCTTTGCCGACATTAGATACTAATTTACGCATACCGCGATCCACAGGCCCGCGGATACTACGCGTACCGACGACGTCGGCGGCCATAGCGTTATACACACTGGAATATCTACGAGCTAAACGACTACCGTACTGACTATTAACCATCGTGTTGTGGATTTCTTTATTGTTTATCACTCGGTTCGCCATCTTAATCGCCGGGCCGAGTTCGACGATGTTATTCACAGTCCACGAATAATTCATATAGGCCGTGAATATATCATGGATTTCAATCGCTTCGGATGAATCTATACGGTGCATGGTGATACCGGCGTGGTCCATGCCCTTCTGATACATATTCGCGGAGTCAATCAAATCCTCCGCTCCCTTCTTGTGATGCACCGCGCGTTTTAGCATGAAATACGGCTCGGGACGAGTCAAATCAGCGTGTTCATGTTCCAGTGAATAATCCTGCAACATCTTCCGATGTTCAGTGTTCATTCGATCAAATATCGTTTCGGCGATAGTGCGGGCTTCGTCGGTGGCTATTAACTTAATCGCGTCAATATCAGCCTGAGTCAGAACGTAAACCTGGCCCTTACGCTGACGCGGTAAAATTACCGGGTTTTCACCATGCACTATCTTACGATGAATATCCTCATCCATAACACTCGCCAGAAGATAGGATATTTCCGCCTGGTGGAGTTGTATCACCTTGCCGTTAGACAATTCTATTGGGAACAATTCGGCAGTGGTATCCTTACCGACAAACATCTGAGCGAACTTGGAAATATCCATACTTAATTCTCGGCTCATGCTTGCCAGTTTTTCGCCGCCAAGTTCAAGGCCAAGCCCCTCAAGCACATCGGCGAGATAATCCTGGTCATTGAAGTGGCCCTGCAACATATCTGAATAAGCAAGATCAACCGCTTCATATAAAACCTGATACGTTACGCTGTCCTCGCCCATACCACCGAGCATTTCGGACAACGTCCGTATCATGTGGTTTTCAGGAACACCTAGCATTATATGCCGAATACCGGGTTCCGCTTCACGCTGAATGGAGCCAGTTTCAGTGTCCGGTCTCGGCGTAAGTGTTTTCGTCAGTTCACTATTAATGTCCTCGGTAATTTTTTCAAACTTCCGTGTCTGTCCACGAATGATTATCTGGTGACGCTTGCTATTCATGTCCATTATATGATTCAATATATTATCGTACTCGGTAACTTCATCGAGTGATAACTGATTAACAGGGGTCTGCGACAACCGTTTCAGGTCCTCCATTACTTTCTTAGGCATCAGCGATTCGGGATTCCTCAACAGGTACTCCCATGTCTTTTCCAGACTTTGCCTTTTTTGAGCGTCCAGCTTTTTAACATCAAGCGTATCAACGATCTCGGCCATTCGCTCACGGAGCGCAGGCCAGAACGTACGAATATCCTTCTTGAATTTTACTATGGTATTTTCTAATGAATCGGTAGCTTCTTTAAGATAGTACGCATCCATTATCTCGTTAACTTTATTGAATCCTTTTTCTAGAGTGACTTTTGTCTCTACATCACGCACCATCTCCAGAAGATCGCCGCGTAACTTCTTCGGCATATTCGATTTAATATAAGCGACCAGTGACTCTCTATACTGTCTGATTAGTTTTTTTCTATCCTTCGCTCTCAGCCGTTCGTCGGCTATTTGCTCTTTGAATCTAGCCTTCATTAATACGATTCGTTCTCTGGTTTTAACCTGCTCCTCTTGCCGAGCGCGTACGTCAGCCTTTTGCGCAGCCGCCTGTTGCGCTTTCAAGCCGGCGCGCAACGCCTCAGATGGTTTTATCGTTGCTTCCTCGGCAACTTTCAAGCCGATCCGTTCGAGTAACGCCTTAGTCGGTTTCGTTTCCTGAGACTTCTCAAACTCTATCCAGTCAGTGTTCTTGACTTGTTCATTGATCTGATTCTTCACCGACTCCAATATGACCCGATCTTCCGGCGATATAAGCGGCTCGGTCAGCGTGATATCAATTTCGTCACTGGAATCCTGTAACTCTTCCCTGCTCGATTGCTTTATTTCATTCGCTACTACATCAACCGGTGCTTTCTCCTCCGGTATCAACCGCTCCGGCATCTTCATAGCCTCAACAACCTTGACTATCTCCTCCTGTGGAGTACCGGCCTGTTCGAGTATCTCGGTTACTTTCTGCGTATCGTTGTCTCGAAGTGCCTTTAAAAATATATTTCGATTCCGACGCGGAAGGAATACGGCGACTACTGATAAGATAGCACCGGCTCCGCCGGATATACCAGCGGTTGGGACGAATTGCTGTTTGAAATTGCTGATTGATTCGTCAAGAGTCTGAACACCAGCCGCGTAACGGTTAGCTTCGTCCAGTAACGAAGCTAACTCCTCTTCGGTAATTTGTTCGGCGGCACTGCCGAATATGCCCAGCAGGAGACCCATTACACCTTTCTTGTTACCGGATTTTATGAAACTACCAAGAATGGGAGCTACGGATTCTCCTATTTTAACTAATCCTTTTGCGCCAATGGTTTCGGTTAATATTTCAATAAAAGCAGTACCAACAGCTACCTGAACATTATCTGTTTCTCTGAACGCTTCGCCCGCCTGATAAGCACCTTTAACTGTAAATAGAACAAAACCAACAGGACCGGAAAGCAAATACGCGAGCATTGTTGTAACTTCACCAGCCAACTGACCCATGCCACCCGCTACACCGGTAGGTTGAACCTGCATATTAGAATAAAATTCCTTAGCATCTTCTCTACTAATAACCAACTCCACAAAAGGGCGCATGTTATGAGTGAAACCGGCACCAAATTTCGACCAGGCAGGTGGCTCCCATTCGGTAGACTGTTCCCATACACCGTCAGGATACATTTGATTTGTAGCTATCTGGTTTGCGATATTCTCGTCAGTTAACGCGTCGTTGTAACCACGCCGCAAACGCTTAAACCAACCGACACGATCCTTCATCTCTTCACGATAAGATTCTATCTCAGAAGGTGTGATACGCCGAGCGCGTTCCGCTATCATTTGGTTGGAAGTTAATCCTGCCGGGATAGTAACGTCACGACGATTCTCTATAACTGAATTGATAACAGGATCATCAAGTATATTACCACTGGTAACATCGCTCGTAGTGGCTGGACCATCAACTGAAACCTGTTCCCATAATTCATTATCGAGAAACTCATTCATTTACTGTCCCCATGCCACCAGTGAAACCATGAGATTTAGCAATACTATTCAATACATTGTTATAATCTACGATGTCACGATTTTCATTCCTGTTCGGTCTCCTACCGTTATGTGTAACCATGAACAAATTTAACGATTGTTCCGCTATACCAGATTTAACCATATCGAGCCGATTCTTCGGTAAAGCGTTAACCGTATTAACACCATCGGACGCCGACCAGTCCATGTAAAAATCTTTACTGCGTGATTCCACCGTGGTATTTGCCTCGTAAACCATTTTTAATTTATCAAATTTACTGACATCGTCGCCCCTGCTTGAAATGGGAGTCGCCTCCAGATTATCCCACTTGATAAAACCTATCGTATTGCCATCCTTATCGGAAACCGGAATGAAAACCCCATCTTCACTTGGATACGTGAAGTGCTTATCCACACGGGCGTCGCCAACGTAACCGTTCCAGAACCAGCCGTCGTCAAAACCGAACGTGTTTCCCTTTAACGGGATATCGCGGATTCCATTCTCAAGCATCTTTCGAGCGACTTTATTGTCGTCTGAAATGGAACCGATATTTAATCCTCTCGCTGGAACCAGTATCGGCTCTCTCGCTACGCTAATCGGTCCCTGCTCAAATCGTTGAAGTACGGTCGGTTCATTTTCCGGGATACGCACAACTACCTGGGTACTGCCAAACTCCGCAATAGCCAATTTAGTCGCGAACTCTCCGGCATCGTCAACATCTTCAATACCATACTTAACAACAGACTCAACGTAATGATAAAGAAACGAGTTGCCAACGTCCTCAATCTGATCTGGATTAATTGATTTAATACTCAAGGGAAGATCAAGTTGTTTTCTAATAGCACTGAATAAATCCATAGGTTCGATGTAATCTTTATGATCTTCAGATTTATTGTTACCACGCAACAACAATCCACCATCCGCCATCAGTGAGTCCGCGTTCTTATTACCAAGAATACCGAGTCGTCTCGACCGTTCCTCACGATCATCAATTCGAGACACGCCTAGTACTGCCATAGCCATGTCAGTCTTTTTCATGGAACGGGCCAGTCGGACAGTATCGTTCGTGTTATATTGATCTGAAATACTATAAATTTCGGAAAGCGATTCGAGGTCCAGCGTACCGGGTTCAAGCATCGTGTTCAAATTTTTAATAAGATCAGTCGGTAACGGTTCACCATCCTTGAAAAAAAACTCCGCAGATTGAGCGAAAGTAAAACCAGCGTCCATCATTTCGTGATGAAACTTATTTTTTGCGTTCTGATCTTTAATCACAGGTTGCGATGTGTCACCGCCGTATCGGGACCACATCGACTTCATTAACTTTCCTGATTCGTTATCTTTTCTTAGATCATCTTCAAGTGATTCGCGCAACTGCTCACGTAGCGGGGATGACGCATCAGCAGCTATCGTCTTTTCTTTTAACGCTTTTGTCGTAGCTTCCGGACCATATCTTTCATTATAATCAAACACTTCCCTCTTGATCGCGTTTTCAACACCGCCATTCGCGATTGCCGTTTCACGATCAATCGCTTGTTGCGTAATACCATCTTTTAGCAACTGTAATACAAATTCTTTTTTAGCAAGTAGCTCCTTAGCAGCAGCAGGATCATTTCTAACAGTGTATTGCAACTGTGCAAGTGATACCTCGGCCTTAAATTCTGCCAACTTAATCGTCTTATCTTCTGCAGTGAAAATTGGATTAGAGTTTATGGTTTCCTCTACTCCAACCCTAAGCACTTCTTTTTGTCTTAAATCCGGCTCTCTGGCCATCTGCAACGCAGTCTGATTGATCTGTTCATTTGTGGAAATAACACTCGCAACTTTAGTCCGTGCTATCTGGCTGCGGCTTGCATTAATCTGACTTACCGCATTAAGCCGCTGGAAACTACTCTCCACACTGCTGCGAACTCGGGGATTACTCGAAGCAGATAAAAACCTCTCTTGGATTTCTTTTGCTCTTACTGTGTATGTTTCTAATACTTTCGCCGGGTCTTCTGACTGAGCCGCTTCATCCTGGGCAGCTACCAAAGCGACCTGCATTTCAGAAGTTAGCTTCGTGGCTTCAGTGTGATCGTTAGTCTGCTGTATCTTCTGACCGAGTTGCTGCAACGCACCGCCTAACGCTTGCGCGCCAGTGGCCAGTGCCTGCGGCGCACCGGGCGACGGAGCGCTGATAATATCAGTCGGAACCGCGACGCGACCCGGCTGAGTATTGAACATGGTCGGTATTCTTGACATTAAGCAAATGCCCCTATGCTCGCGTTGCTACCGAACGAGAATCCGGCCTGATTCAGACCGGAAGCCAATCCACCGGCTGCCTGTAAACTACCGCCGAGTATCGTCGGGCCAACCTGACTTCGGAAACTCGAAGCGCGTAACTGTTGTTCAGTTGACCTCACAAATCCTCCATGGCGGATGAGTAGCGCGTTCTCCTCAAGCTCCATAGCTTGGTCTGCAAGGACATCTAATGCTGAGCCTGACAAAGTAGTACCAGCGGCTCCGAACGCGGCACGCGTACGCCCCATCTGTCTGGCGGCGTCACGGCGGTATCTGCTCTCTTCGGCCTCAGCTTGGAATCTGGCGGCCTGGGCGTTGCGATCAGCGATCTCGGCCTGAAAAGATGCCTGCTGTGCGGATTGAATAGCACCATACACTGTACCAGCAACGGATGTAATTACGCCGATTACAGCTAAAGATGCCATTATTTTACCCTCGCATATAGCCAGTGGTCACGTCCCTGCGGGCAATATGATTTCATTTCGCCCTCTGGCTTAAAACCAAGCATAATGGCCCAACGATGCGCTTGCCTAAATTCACTGTCAACCGAAGTCTCGATTCGGCGGAACGGGGCATTATCAAGAAACTTCAATACCTCCGCGTGAACAATTCGCATTTCCGCATGATGCACTTCGTCCGATAATATAAGCCACGCTGCACCGCGACCTGACCATATAGGTATGATACCGGCACAAACAAGAGCTTTGCCGTCTTTCTTAAAAGTTAGCGAGTGCTCCATATCGGCAATGACGTCAAGATTCGGGTCAGATGCACCGATAGAATGTTCCACACTCTGCCTGGGCTGTGTGGTCATTTGCAGCCAGTCATCAACTGAAAATTTTTCCAGACTATACCCCACCGACGTTAAACTCCTGTATCACTGATAATATCGTCATTGGTAACGGTTCGGCTTGAACAATGAGATATTGTATCGTCCTGTCAAAACCAACCGATAACGCGCATTCTTTTAATCCGGAAAACGGTTCGGAGTCCTCAGTCTCATACTGTATAAGATCAAGATTACTTGCATCTACGCCAAACGATCCGTTTACAGTGTCATAAAGTTCAATAAATAACTTATAAAGATTTTTATTCTTACCTCTTGGGTCCATTACTGATAACTGTGACGGCGTCAACGGTAGCGGCTTGAATGTACTTGTATACGGTAAGCCAATTTGAACGACTGTTCCAGATGTTCCTACATCCACAACCCCACCAGATACCGTAAGACCGGAAACTACAACGCCGTCGAGTAAAGCGTGGACAGTCATACCGGAAACGTGACCGAGTCCAGTAACTATTGAACCGGAAGTAGTAGTGTCTCTTAATCCCGAATCTACAAAATAACCGCTGGCGGTAGTGCCACCTGTTATCGGAAAATAATCTTCGAGCTTTTCTACGTAACGCGCCGTTGAACCATCTATTGTTCTATTGACTACCATCCAGACTTCGTCAATTGTGTCGTTTCTGATTACTGATAATGATTCAACCAAACCGGATCCGCCGAGTTCGTGTTCGCACCAAGCTACGATTTGATGCCTGCGGTCGTAAGTAAATGATCTTAAACCGCCATCGTCAAGGTAAACCCACAGAACAGGATACGGTTCACGCTGCATGGCCATACCAGCTATGCGGCCCTGAGCAATATGGTCTGCCATTATCGTTAAATCTTCAAAGTCAAATTGGTCTACGTTGAAATCGAACTGGATACCATGCAATGTCTTGCCAGCCGGTAGCGCGTGCATAACTACCGGGCCAATCTGAATCGGTTGCACCGTGTCACGCGAACCTTCGATGCCCTGCCTATGTACGAAAAAGTCAGACGGTGTTATTGCCTGTTTAACACCCGGGCCAGTGCCAATATGCTCTGCTCCTTGAGTGCCGATAAGTATTCCTTTGTCATGTACCGCCATCCAGCGGATCGCGTTGACCTGGTCATCGTCTATTGTCCTGGTAATAGCGTTATCATCAAAAACTGTCCCAATAAGAATAGTACCGGAAGTACCATACGACGAGAAATTATTAAAGTCACCAACCACAGACGCCCATAATGTTTGTGGCTGACTAGCCGTTGATGCGAACCAAACCCTGCTCTGGAAGAATATTACAGAGCGAGGGAATCCCTTTATGTCAGACCATGCCCCTTCATGGTAATGATCCGCCAACTTATCCCGTATCGATAATGGTACTTCTATTCCAGCAGTACAAAGCGCGTTAGACGAATCAACTATACTTGTTATTCTTACCCATGCTATTGCAAAGCCAGACCCAGCATGATCGTCATCCGCTAACTTCCAAACCGATCCAATATGACCTTCGTTAAAAAGAGCGACAGTAGAATTAAGAACTAATGTAGCACCTTTTACATAACCACTACCAGTGGATGTAACTTTTAACTGTGGTACGGCGGCTGTAAGTAAATCATGGAACGTGATTTCGTAATATCTTGGGTCAGCACCGTCACCTTCTATCTCTATCATATGATACCGATAACTTGTACCGACATTAATATCCTGAGATATAGTTAAAGTATGCTTTCTTCGCTCATCATCAGAAACTTCCGCTAAAGTAACCCATCCAGATTTATCAGTAGAACCCCTCAGCCGAGCGGTGATAGTTTCACTAGTCTCTGAATCATATAAAATATCAACCTTGGCAACTGTAATACCAGTAGTACCCCAATCCTTTCCTATCCATGACTTACGAGTTCCAGGACCATCCTTGGCTTTTGCATATGTTTCATTGTCTGAATCAAAGGCTAAAACGCCAGAATCGACATCTTCGTAACCAG
>Ga0075125_10000619_pt1 | contig 15994 bp, 17 predicted proteins | sample AntAceMetag02UKN_FD_69810 | JGI IMG/M metagenome (GOLD analysis project Ga0075125, IMG submission 69810) | Saline lake microbial communities from Ace Lake, Antarctica - Antarctic Ace Lake Metagenome 02UKN | ecosystem: Environmental > Aquatic > Non-marine Saline and Alkaline > Saline | place... | reverse complement strand
GTGTACGACAAGAGTTATGTTCAGAAAAATAAAGAGAAGTTAAGTAACGGGCAGCGACGGTGGAGGGACGAGAATAAGGAACGGTGTCTTCAGAACTCTCGCAATAGCCGATGGCGTAAGCCTGAACTATACGCATCATACCCGCAAAAAAAAAAAGACGCGCACTGTACGCAGGATGTGAAGCTACCCTGACTGTGGAAGAATGGATTTCAATCTTAGATAAGTACAACCATCGGTGCTTGAAGTGTGGGTGCGGAGGGAAGATGACGCAAGACCACATTGTCCCTATCTCATGTGATGGAGCCCACGCAGAAGATAATATTCAACCCTTGTGTCACTCCTGCAACAGCAGAAAAGGCAAGAAAACTATAAATTATCGAGAGGTCCAAGATGGCATGGTTACGTAAGTTCGCTGAGATGGTTGAAGTTAACGTTACGAATCCTGGGGATTCAGTGTCAGGTACCTGCGCTTTTTGTGATTCTATCGAAGGGGAGCCAGTTGATGAAGTTGGAGCGCCTCCGCACCATCCCCACTGTAAATGCACCACCGAGTGGGTAGAGCGCGACACTACTGAAGATGAAGAAGTCGACCTTGAAGACGATTTTGACATGGAGGTTCCGGAGGAAGGAGAGTTGGATGAGGCGGAAGACCCTGGAGGCGTAGAGGAACTATAATGGACAAGTTTAAGAAGAAGGCGGGTGGTTCTGCCGATAGTGCGGCTACCGGAGGTGGCAACGGTCCTCAGGCCATGTCTGGACAAGACGTTGATGTAACCCCTGGCGAGAATGGTGCCGTAGATGAGGCTGACCCGTATACGATTTCACTCATACAGACCAATGCCGAGGTCAACCGGGGCGAGGGTAAGCTCATCGCTGACGGTGTTGACGGTGGTGGAGAGAAGCTGGAGCTATACGAGATTGAAGGCCAGCAAGCCATCCGAGGTCGGACCATCGAGTGGGAGATGCGACTCGCACGCACTGGTGAGGTCCAGGACATCGCTGGCCCTATCTACATGGACGACCCTGACTTCTCTGAGTCCGCATTTGCTGGCTACAGGCTGCAGATATTCAACACGTTCCAAGAGCTGGTGATGAGCAACATGCGTATCCACGCTAATTTAGAGTCGGGGGGAGTACCTGGTATGAGAGACATCAACGCTTCAAAGAAGGTCAAAGCGGACGACTCGGAGTGGGATTGCGAGTGCAAAGAGAATTTTATACACCCAAACACTCAGACCTCCTGCCCTAAGTGTGGCACTCAACATGAGGTGCAAGAAAAGAAGAGGCAGGCCCGCATCCAAAAGATTCGCGAGCAGGTGACTGGCCTTAGCATCACTGCCGCGCAGAAAGATGTCGTTCAAGAAGTGATTGACAACGTCATGGCCTACAGCGACGAGTTCATCAACTCAATGGGACACCTCATGAAGCACGACTGGGACCCAGGCTCCTCATGGGACATGGTCGAGGCCGAGGATGGGAGTGCTAAGCTGATACGCTCTTCAGATTCTCCTGCCCCTATGCCCAAGACTGCGCACACGTATCGCATCGGGCAGACACTGGGTATTGATACTCCAATCATGCCCGACCGTGTGACCATCCGTGAGTGTGTGGGAGAGCACGAGTACAAGGTCCAGAGCGAAGTGACTGGGCGCATGTTCGTCGCCGCCGAGACTGACCTCTACAACCCTGGCATGGAAGAGAATCTATTCAACGAAGGAAAACCTGGTATCGGATTCCTCGGTACTCTCTGAACCCGCTGTACCAACCTGAACCTTGGAGCACTGAAATGAAGAGTAAGCTAGTGCTGTTTACGTACAATCGTCCCGAGCTGCTAGAGTGTGTGCTGCACAGTCTGTTGCTCCAAAAGCGGTACATCCCCGAGATTCAAGTCATCGATGACCACTCCTCTGATGAGCGTGTGGCCCACGTACTGAAGAAGTACCGAGACCTGTGGGGAGTAGGCTTTTCATCTATACGGCACGAAGTCAATGCAGGGCTGGCAGTTCGGACAAACCAAGTGCTGCACGATTCTTTCAAAACAGGGGGCTACGACTCCCTGATAATGCTGGACAGCGATATCGTCATGGAATCCGCCGACTGGTTCCCCAAGATGATAGACTTCTTGTCCAATCACCCCGAGGCTGGCATAGTCATCCCGGACCGCCCTGGCTGCTACCTGCGCTTGAAGCGTCCCACCTACCAAGAGGTGGAGTGGGCAATCACGTTCTGTTATGGCGTGACGAAGAAGGTCTATAAAGACTTTATCGCTAATGATTTTGTTGGGCCTAAAGGCAGCTGGTTCGATGAGAACATGGTGACCTCGTGGGATTGTGACACCTGCTATCGGCTGCGCATGCTGGGCTACCGCATTGCGCTGCTGCCCTCTATCCCGCTGAGCAGTCTAGGTGAGGACAGCAGCACTATCTCAGATAAGCTGGGTCGGGGCGTCACGGCCTTTAACAAAAAGTGGAACGAGCGTTTGTTGGGCAGGTACGTGTATAAGAGTCCACTCATGTTACGTTGGGAGCAGTTCCCCCTTAATGTCAAGTTCCGTCAGATGCTGTGCGCACAAGACAACCAACTTTCAATCGTCGGAGGAAACCATCGCCTCTGCGGGCACGAGGCAGAAATCGTTTCCCAGATGCATTGTAAAAATAACTATCCACGCCCAGAGATGCTCCGTAAGGTACTGGACTTGGATATTTTTTTATCAAGAACCCCAACCATCGACCCTGAGCTGGCAGAAGGTAGACGACTGTTCGACATCGATAAAGACTTGCTGCCCTTCTCACTGAAGGAGAACCCATGAGCATCGAAAGCATCAAAGCGAAGCTGAGTAAGCTCAACAACAACCGATTCCCTGGCGGGGCAGGTACTGTAGGTCAGTCCTACAACGCTATCCCCTTCCCTGAGTTCGAGGACTCAAACGTGTGGCGTAAGAGTCCCGAGCGAGCGAAGATGGTGCTCGACTCGCTAGGCGACGTGGAAGGTAAGCGCATCCTGGACCTGGGCTGCAACGTAGGGTTCTTCAGCTTCCTGCTGTCTCAGCGCGGCGCATACGTGACTGGGATAGAAATCGATGAGGACTGCGTAGAGATAGCTAGAGACGTAGCGCAGTACAAGGGACAGGGCGCGACGTTCCGGCAAGCCAAAGTGTCTGTTGAATTTTTGCAGTCGCTGGAAGACACGTACGACATCGTGCTGTTCTTGAACGTCTTCCATCACATCACGAAGGACCAGTCTGAGGACTATGTCAACTCAATTTTTTATCACCTGGAGCGACTGGCTCCGGTAGTCATCTTCGAAGCTGGCTAGAACTACTGTATGTAGAAAAGGCTATGGTTGTGGACCTACCTTTGGGGTCTGACGAAGAATGTGTCAAGCAGCGGGTCGAAGCGTGGAAGCGTTGGCCGCGAGGACAGCAACTGAAAATCCACCTGGGTGACTCTCAGGCTAGCGAGGCAGACGCCGCAGTCAAGTCCGCCATAAATAAGTGGGGCATTGGGAAGTTCGACATGGTCTTCATTGACGCCGGACATAAGTATGAGGAAGTAAAGGCCGACTACGAGAGGTACGCTCAGTACGCAAAGAAGCTGATAGCGTTCCATGACATCCAGCCCTCGAAAGTGCTGGCCGCAGAAGATTTTGGAGTAGATAGGTTCTGGAAGGAAGTAAAGCAGGACAGGCCCTCGATTGAGATTGTAGCCTCCGAGACGTACGGCATCGGAGTTCTACCGTTAATTTAAGGAGTTATCATGTACAAGCGTGGAGAAAATCCGGCCCAGGACGCAGCAAAAGAAGCACTGAAGGTAGCCAAGGAGCTATCCAGTCTCCTCAACACTCTAGCCGGGCTACAGTACCGCAAGGAGATTGCCCAAGCAGCTGGACTGACAGAGCTGCAGGACGCCATCGAACGGCTGTATGCTTTGGCTGACAAGTACCGGACTGGTGGTGTACAGCCCGTGGGCGTACCCGCCGTACCTGGGACCCCGCAGCCCCCGAGCGACGTAGACTCAGCCGGAGCTGGCATTGGTGACGCTCCTGCCCCTGCACAGCAGCCTATGCCTGCTGCCGAGGCATACATCGGCTGGGACCCTGAGAAGCTCCGGAGGATGGGAAAGCCTTTCGTTGATGATACAAAATCCCCTATCGAAGTTGTTCCGGATGACGCTGAAGTACACAGGTTCGAGAAGGAGAAGACCTCATCCCCGCATGGCGTTGACGCCCCTTTAGGGGAAGCAGGCTAAAGTCGGTAAAATCTAGTTAATTTATCTCCTATATTAGAGGAGCTATATTTTTTGAGAGGATACTATGTCTATCTACCAGGATGATTTTGAGCGTGAGGTCCTAAACTGCGTAACAGGCGAAGGCGACAAGGCCGAAATGAAGGCTGTGGCGTCTCGTATTGCCCAGGAAGTGACTGCTGGTGCGGACTTGGACCGGGCTATCACCGACGCCCAGTTCTCCCTCGGTCTCTCCCATGTGGGGGCCTGCGAGCTGGAGTCCGACGTTCAGGCCTCCATGACTAAAGGATTCGGCAAGCTGGCCGGGCTAAAGGGAACGCTCCGGAAGCTGCGTCGTCAGCTCAACTCCATGGATGCCGATGAAGTTGCGGGCATCAATGAGTTGCTGAACGCTATTGAGGGTATCGAGAAGCAACTCACTCAGAAGCAGGAAGCTAAGGAAGAGCGCAGCAGAAAGAAGCAGGAGAAGATGGATGCTGAGCCGCCTGTTGGAGAACTGGACATCCTAGAGATTTCATCTGACGAGCCTCCGGTCGGGGATTCCCTAACCGATGAGCCTGCTGAGGAAGACGAGAGTGAGGAACCTGAGGAAGAGGGTTCTGACGAAGGGGGAGAGGAAGCCTCCCCTTTTCCTAAAGCGGAGGCCAGTCTGAAGAAGTCAGCTATGCCTCCCGCTGACCCTGATGCGTCTATGCCCGATGTTCCTTCTGAGCATCCGGAACCTGTCGGGCCGCAAGAACCGCTGACTCCCGGCCCGGAAATGATGGAGACCCGCATTGACCTGAAGTCGCAGCTGCAGGACTTGGCAGCACAGCTCGACCAAATTAAAGGTGAGTTCATCGAGCGTACGGGAATGGACGAGCTGATGACGCAGGTCGGAGACGAAGAGCCCTTGCTGCGTGAGTGGCTTGACACCCTACCTGAGAAGCGTGAGTTGATGGATGTTGCTGGCGAGAAGTGGTCTATGATGAGCATAGCGCAGAAGAGTACGCCCAAGGCTCTGCAGATACTTAAGACTTTCGAAAAACGTATTGCGGACGAGGTTAAGAAGGGAACGGACAACGCGCAAAAGTTCTTGAACATGCTTCGAGGCCTTAAAAACACGCCCGACATGCAAATAAACAAGAAGCCCTATATCAAGACTGACCCAACACCTAAGGGTCTCGCTACCGAGCCGCATCTCGCCCCTCCGTCTACTGAAGCCAGCTTGCTCCGGAGCGCACTGGACGGTGACTTTGACCAGCAAGAGACTGACGCATTTAGTCGTCAGTTTCCTCCCGTCGCTGAGGCACTTGATAGTTCCCTCGACAACATTATTGATTTGATTGACGTAGCCGAAAACCAAATGCAAATGGCGTAAGGAGAGACTGAATATGCAACCCAACGAACAGCCGAGCCCAGCCCCCGTAATGACGGAAAGTAAGCCAGACCAGGTAACGAGCGCAACGCAGGAAACATACGAGTTTGACGGCCATAAAATGCCCGGTCTCGCCACTGACGCTAAGGGGGGAATCACTCTCCCGTCAATGATTGACGTTTTCTTTCATTGCCTGGCTGCGATGAACGACCCTAAGGTCAACGAGGTCCTGAAGGCTAACAAGCTGACGATTAAGGACTTAGACGGGAACCAAGTGTTCCCAAAGACGGACGACAGCCACTAATTTAACGCAGGAGAGCAACGATGCCTTTTGAGGAATTTCCGGTACCAGAAGTACCTAAGACTTGGGACGAGCTGCAGCCAAGCATATCGCCCGACGCAGGGTTGGACGATGTTCCTGGAATGACTCCGAATGATATGCAACGTGACGCCTCCTTCGTTGGAAAAGAGTTGATGGGCGTAGAGACTGATTCTCTGTACGCTAACACCAATTTATTGAACGAGGTCTTGGAAATCCGACGCCATGTTAAACGCTTGCTAGAGGAGAAGCTTGCGTACGTTGTAATCGAAAAATCTATCGCACAGATGGGGTATCCCAAGGTTGAGATTCGTAAAGCTTTTCATCGACTGACAGGGATTGACCCTGTAATGGCTTACTTAGATTTTGCTAATTACGATAAGCCTCCAGGTGCTGTGCCTACCTACAATCTAGGATGGGGCATCGCCAAGGACGCCAAGGCTGACTACTTCTTCGTCATGCCGTATGCGGACAAGTACGCCATCTACAAGCAGACTGGTCTTGATAAGGAGATTGTTGCCGAGCATTACCTACTCGACGACGCCCGTAAGGACCTGTCAAGTAAGGTAAAGGTCACCAAGGACGTGACTCCGGACGTTGCGGATACGCTGAGCGACATCGTGCAGAAGGTTGCCCACGTCACGCAGCTCTCGAACGCTGGAGCCACCTTTTACCAGGACGTACGTGTTCTCGCCTCCCAGGACCCTGACCTTGCTGCGCAGCACACGGTCGAGGCTCTAGAGCAGGAGCGCATCACGGAGAAGGACTTCCAGATTATCGCGGAGAACGTGATTCTTGCCGCGCCGATGATGGATGAGCCTGAGCTATCCGCGCCCGAGCGTTCGGACGAAGGGGAGTTCACCGATTTTAAGCAGGAGCAAGAGGGTCGTGGCTTCAACGAAATGAAAAACAACACTCTTCTCCCAGGACAAGAGTTTGCTTCGAACTGGGAAGCGCAGCACAAGGTTGATTTTTGGGGGTTGCTGACCGAGTCGAAGCAGCTTTTCGACGAGCTGGCTTCCTCGATTGACAGCTATAAGATTGAGCCGTCATGGGGCACGTTCCGCATCATGCCGACTCCAAACTTGGCTGTCGATGACGACAATCACATCCTGGACGGGTCCGTGGCTGTAGGTGCTACGGTCCAGAAGTTGGGCACCAACGACCAGGCTGAAGTAGCACTACTCATGTTCATCCATAACGGGAAACTGAAGTTTTCCGGTAAGTTCAAGGGCAGCAACGATAAAGAGTATGGGTTCGAAGAGGTCGGCTTCGTTGACTACTTCGATGACCTGGAAGGTTCGACCGCGCTGGACGAGAAGCTCGACCAAGGCACTGGCATGAACAACATTCCCGGCATGGACAACAACCCAATGAGTTCACCATAGGAAAAGAGAAACCGACATGGCCGAAGACGAGAAAATCGAACTGTCCTGGGCCTCCTTCGAGACATTGCAACGTTCGTCTGACAACATTGAGTCTCTGACGGAAGGACTACAGGGCATAGTGGAAGAACTAGAGCATCTGGATTTGCAGGAGCCGATGCCCGAGGGAGTATCCCTCTCTCCTTTACTTGCGCAGGCTGCGACGATTCAGTCCCAGATTGCGACAGCTCAGGAATTAGCAGCTCAGTGCGTTGTGAACTACAAAGAGGAACTACTGAATGCCTCCGACAAATAGACCGAACGATGACGGCTTCCAGCAGTTTATTAACAAGAAAGGAAGCAAGAAGATGCGTGACTCCCAAGAGCTGGGAGTGCACGGCAAGTGGCCGTCGGCTGAGGAAGTAAACGAGCACCTAAAGAAGACTGGAAGCGCGTCGGGTACCGCCGATGTCCAGCGCACCTCGCTCCAGTTCCTCGACCCTGCTTACTTTGACCCGCTGCTGTTCTTTATACAGCACAGAGACCGTAAAGAGTTGAACTTCCGACTACGCCATGCTTACGAGTACGAGCCAGTTGTCCGTAACTTGATTGACTTACACCGTACCATGCCGCTTTCGGACTATACGCTCCAGTGCCGCGACAAGTCGATTGAGCGTGGCTTTCAGGACTTCGCTGACCGGATAGAGTTGCTGCCCATGTCTTCGTACATGATTAGCGACTACCTCCTCTTAGGCGAGGCTGTGGTGTGGAAAGAGTGGAACGACTACCAGAAGGAGTGGAAGGAGATTACGCTTCTCCCCCCGGAAAAGGTAGAGATGAGGAAGACATACCTCACCAAAGACCCACTCATGATGCTGCACGTGGACTCAGACCTGAAGCGGCTCGTCAACAGCGCGGACCAAGTAGACCAGGCCATCGTTAAAGAGATGGACCCTGACCTCGTAGAGAAGATTAAGACGAGCAGTCGTATCTTCCTGCCCCCGCACCAGGCCGACCTGTTCGCCAACAAGACGAGCGAGTCAGACCTGCGAGGAACTAGCATTTTGAAGAGTGCACTGTACGCACTGCTCCTTAAATATAAGGTGCGGTTGCTGCACAGTACGTACCTTGATAGAGGGACATTCCCTCTAAAGATTTTTAAGTTGGGCCATGCTCAAAGTGTCGATGGTGCTCATAGGGTTTTTGTCCGAAACAACAAAACCAATGAAACCATAATCTGCGAGTTTGATGATTTTTGGAATAACGTTTCGGGCAAAGTTGAGTCTGAACTTGAAGGTGGGGTTGTAAAAGAGACAAAAAATATTGAAGACTACTCCACCTGGCAGGCAGGTTCTCGTCGAAACGGGAAATGGGTGCCTATTCGCGCTATCATACGGCACGCTTCGCCGTCTGACACCGTGGCGGTGAAGACTTCATTTAGTAAAACGATTTCAACTCGTGACCACGGTTACATGTGGCTTAACCCTACGACTGGAAAATTTGAATCCGTAACTGCTAACCAACTAGAGCAGAGAAAGAATCCAACAGTTGTGTCTATCGACTGTTTGCCACATAGGTCTACCGCTAAAAAGTGGAAAACGTTTGAGTTGACGCCAGAGTTCGCTTATTTCTTGGGGATTTGGATAACCGATGGGGGTTTTGGCGGGAAGAAATTAGGTAACCCTCTTCGCGTGCACAATTCTGTTCCTGAGATACTGGAAGGCACTTATGAGCGTATTTTAACTTTTGCCCATGCTCAAAAGAAGCCGACTAGTGAAATTAAAAAGACGCATCATAGGTTTGTCCGCTGTTTTGACCATAAATTAAAGTTAGAGCTATTAAAACTGCATAATCTTCCACATGGGTACGCGGAAAAAGGCTCTCTTGAGAAAACTTCCATTGCCCGGCTGCCACACGAAGTCGTGTTTAACCAAGATGATGACATTTTTGGCGCACTACTGGCGGGAATAATCGACGGCGATGGTACCTCTGTTATTGACGGAGGAACTTATGTTCTATTTAATTGCTCAGAGCAACTAATAAGCGAGCTTTGTTTGGGTCTAATAGCACGCGGAATTAGTCCTAGAGTAACTTGTATAGACAACATAGGAAAGAAAGTTTTAATTAGGGGCCGCGAAACAGCGGCTACGAAACTATTGTGGAAAGTTGGAATTTCTGGTAAGGCAGATTTGGAAAAACTATATCATCTAACTAAGAAGTATCTGCTGCACCCAAAGAAAAAAGCATCTCTGCAAATAGAATTTGACCGACAAGTAAAGACGAGCAACAGCGGTCATTTCCGGAATTCTTATGATTTGGATAGTACTCTTCTATCTCAGATTGCTCCGGGAATTCCTAGTAAAAATTTGAAACCTGTTCGACGTGGAGATAGGCTGTCTACTGCTGTCTTGACTAAAAGTTCAAACACTGAACTTAAAGCGCAGTTGCAAGACCATTTTTGTGTTCCAGTGCGCAGTATCGAACCTGAAAAAACAAAAAGTGATTATGTTTACGACTTGTGCCTAGACGCAGAGCCTCACACTTATTTGGTTTACGGCGAAGGGTGGCAGGTCGTTCACAATAGCAACTGGATTCCGAGCCGGGCTCACTTCGAGGCGTTGCGCAACATGCTGTCGCAGGCCGCGAACGACCCGGACTTCGCTATCCTTTTCCATTACGGTCTAGAAGTAGAGTACATAGGTGCCCATGACAAATGGCAAGATTTGATGAAGCACTATGAGTGGGCTGATAGAGAATTAATGACAGCTTTGTTTGCTTCTGAAGCTTTGCTTCGACCGAAGGGCACCACGTTCTCGAACGCGAACGTGAGTGTTCGCGTTTTAATGAGTCGGTACCAGACCATCAGGTCTTACCTAGAGCTGTACTGGAAGAACAAGGTTTTTCGTCCGATGGCGGAAGCCCGTGAGTACTGGGTGTCTGACAGCACGGGGACCATGTCGGGTGCAGGTGCTCCCCACAGAAATAAGAACGGCAAGGACTTTTACCTTGACATTCCTAAGTTCAAGTGGGCCAAGCTCAACCTCCTGGACGACACGGCGCAGAAGCAGTTCCTCATGCGGCTCCGTGACCAGAAGCAGATTCCGCACAAGCTTATCGCGGAGGTCATGGACCAGGACGCTCAGGACATGGTGCAGCAGCTCGAACTTGAAGCAGGCACTATCGTTGACCCGAACGTCATTGAGGCCCAGAAGAAGGCTGCGGCTGACCCTGCAGTCATCCCGCAGGTGCTGCAAGGCAAGAAGCCCAAGGAATGGGTGCTGCCCAAGGCAACGCCGCAGGAAGACGCTAAGAAGCTTAAGCAGAAGCAGAACGTGGACTCGCTCAGCCCGACTCAGGGACTACCTGAAGGGGCTGGTGCTCCGCCTGCCGCAGCTCCTGGTGCTCCCGCGAAGCCTGGTGCGCCTGTAGCTCCTGGTGCGCCTGTAGCTCCTGGCGCGGGTGGTGCTCCTGGAGGAGCCCCTGCCGCAGACAAACCGTTGGCTGATGGGAAAGTTCCTCCGGAAATCCCGCCTGCTGCTCCTGAGGGAGTGACTTCGTCACCTATATAGGAGAACGTAATGGCTTGGCTGAAGGATTCTGATTTAAATAACGAGCATGTTCGAACTCTAGTTATTCATGCCCTGCAAGATAGCCTTGAAGTAATTAGGGATGACCTAGCAAATGGTGACCCTACTGCTACATACTTGATTGACGTAAAAACTTCTGTTGAAGAAGCTCTCCGCAGTCTCGGTGTAACTTCTGAGGCTTTTTAGTAAAAGGATAGATTTATGTTTAAGAAAACTGGAGACATCGTAAAACAAACGAGCGTTCATGACCCGGAAGCGGGGAAGACGACTGCTACCTGCCCTAAGTGCGGTGCAGCCATTCCGCTTGAAATGAAGCGGGTAGCCTACGTTGCTGGTGAAGCCAAGAATACGTCGTGCAAATCTTGCGGTCATCAATTTGAGGTCTAGTAAACGCCATGAGCAATAGCATGTGGAAGCAGCTTAGTGAGGAAAATTACCAGTCACTCTACAAGTGTGCAGCAGGACAGCACACCGTAGAGGTAGTAGACGAGTTCTTGACTCCTATGGTCATTGTGTCCAGTAAGGAACACAAGTCCGAGACGGAGCTGGAAACTCTGGGTATGTACTACGCAGACGATGCTTGCAAGTTTTACGACAATGATACGGGTGACGAAGTTGCCTCAGGAGACTTCAACGACCGTGTCATTGAGGCCCACCTAGAGGCTCAGGCCGAGTTTGACGGCAAAATTACCGTTGACCCCGACTCTGAAGGCACTGGTCCGGAAGCCACTTGTGAGGCCTGTGGTAAGAAATTTAGAACCAAATTCGACAAGGATGAAGCTTACTGCCCCGCCTGCTGGAAGAAAGGCAAGGGAGCTGAATAATGGCATTCATAAGACGAGGCTCTATCGTAACTGCTGAGCGAACAACTGTTGCCGAGTGGCGGAACATGATTGTGGCTGCTGACACGAAGCAGAATCCTTTAGAAGTGGAAGCTCTAAATGAATTTGAACTAGATAAGAACGGGTTCGTGTACGTCAGAATTCGGGCCGTAAGTTGTGTTGAGATGCACGGGCCGAATCAGAATGGAGACGCTTTTACAGCAGCGGGACTTGAAGCAGAACACCGTACCTTTATTCGTCGTGGAGTATTCATTAACCATGACTCGGAGAGCCCCGACAGGGCGATAGGTATCATTTTGGATTCGTCTTGGCACCCAAAAGAGGGGTTCGTGCAGCTGTTGCTGGCCATTGACAAAAACGAACCTATCGCAGCCAAAATAGCTAAAGGCGTAGCTAACACTTGGAGTATGGGTGCTATTGTTGAGAAGTGTGAGTGTTCGGTTCCTTCCTGTAAAAAGGTCGCACACACAGAGGAAGAATACTGCGACCACCTTGCCAACCATATGGGTGAAGAGATTGGTGGGCATAAAGTCTATGCAACGAACATTGGGTGTAACTACTACGAGGTCAGTAATGTGACTGTCCCTGCTGACCCGAACGCTTACACCCTCCAGGTGTTCGCGAACAAGAAGGACGGGAAGTGGGACGCATATAAAGCTTTGTCGGACAAGTACCTCAGGCAGGTTGAAGCAGCGACCAGGAAGGCTGAAACCGACGTGTTGCAGGACATCAAGGGTAAGCTGGCGAAGAACGTCAGTAAGCCTAAGACGCAGGAACAGATTTTAGGGAAGGTACGCCATACTCTTAAGGCTGTACGAGCTAAGCTCACGCCAAGAGAGAGCGTTTCCCTACACCGAAGAGTGGAGTCGGCACTAGCGGTCGGCCACCCTGCGGGAGAACCAACGAATAACAATTTAGAAATTAAAGTAGAGGGAATTATTATGAAGAAGCAGTTTACCATTAGGTACATCCCTGGTGACAATTTGAAGTCGTGTTACTTCATTGCCAGGAAAGGAAACCTTCAGGCTTCTATCAGTGCTGCTGCGGTTCTCGACAAGAAAGCGCAGACTAGCATCGTCGCTTCCGAGCGTCCGACCGTTAAGGCCCAGAAGCCCGCGACTCGGATTAAGGACGATTCCAAGCCGTCTCCGGACAACACGCTTGACGTGGGTAAGGAAGAGGCGCAGCCCGGCCCGAAGACCAATGTCGGTGATTCAGTCACCGAGATTAAGGACGACTCTAAGCCGTCCCCTGACAATAAGCACGAACTGGGTAAGGAGCCGAGCCAGCCGAGCGACGTCGTAAAGCGTTTCGCTCAGATGGTCGGAGCCAAGAACATCACCTTCAAGAAAGGCGCGAACGGGTCGTTCACGGCGCACCTCTCTGGTGGTTCTATCAGTCGTCTTTCTAGCTTGTGGAACACTACCCCTCGGGTAGTCAAGGCCCTGGCCAAGAAGCCCGTCCGGAAGAAGGCTAAGGTTGGCGGTGAGTCCCCGGTTTGGGCTCGCGAGCCCGCAAAGCCTATTGCTACCGACCCCAAAGAGAAGATGACTCGCTCTTGGGAAGATAAGGACAAGGAAGCCGCGAAGCCCGCTGGTTCGTCCGGTGGTGAGATTAAGAGCTACTTCCAGAAGCTGGACTCCAAGAACCTGTCACAGGGTGGCGGAGAAGCGTGGGCGCGTAAAGTCGCTGAGATGACCACGGTCGGCAAGAAGCTGACCACGGCTCTTAGTGCTACCGAAGCTAGTCTCGTTGCGGCTCAGAAGCAGCTGAAGGCGTTCAAGGTTGAGAATGACACCTTGAAGAAGTCTTTGGATGCGACCAAGCAGGCTGCTGTAGAAGAGAAGAAGGCCGTTATTGTCGGCAAGATTCTCGAATACATGGAGAAGGCTGGTGCTCTGCGTGTCGATGAGAACGCTCTCTTCGCGCACAAAGAGGCTGGACTGAACCACGAGGACGCGCAGGTTAAAGCTTACGCTGAGATGATTGAGCGCAAGAAGGCTGAGCTGAAAGAGCTTGGCCCTAAGGCCCTAGCGACCATGTACCAGAACTTTCAGGATTTTGTGCCGGGCATTAAAGCCCACGCTTCACGAAAAGACTTGAAGCTGCCCCGTCCGTCTCGGGACTCACAACCCTCCGCAGATGAGGACACCCTCGCTGCTAACTGGGACTAACGAATCTGACTTACAAGCTGTCGGGAAGAAAAGCTGAACCAGAACCGAAGAAGCTGCTCCCGGCTAAGACTATGCAGCATGACTGCCAAATTTATTCAGGAGGATAAAGTCCTATGGCAATGAACGTGGACTTCAAAGGAGTTGAAGCTGGTGGATTAACCAGTGTGACTTCTAGTGTAACGTTCGTAGCTGGTCGGGCCGTTCGGATGGGGGGTAGCGGTGTTACCACCCCGACCGCAGCGACTCGTGTCCTTGGGCTAATTAAAGAGCACATGATTTCTGGTGTGCTCGATGAAATCAATGGTCAGTATGGCATCTATGGTGCCCAGAAAGCCACTGTGCTCATCAACGGTGTCGCGACTGTTCAACAGTCCGCACTGCCCAATGGTACTAGCTACGGCGCGTACTTGGAGACTGCTACGTATGACGAGGGAGAAGTTATTTACTCCACCGTTTCTACGGGCGTCTTGACGAATGTAGACCCCGTCTCTTCGACGTCAGCTACAGTAAGAGATGGTCTGACTTCGTGTCGCGTGGGAATCGTACTTGCGGCTCCCACTAACCCGGCTGATGGCGACCCCATGCAGCTCACCGTAATGTGCGGCAACTGAGCTAGTCTCGGCGCGTATTACAATGAAAAGATGACAACGAATAAAAGAACAGCGACTCTAGCCAATAACCTTGTGGAGGAATATTATGTATAAGAGTGCCATGTCTTCGGACAAAAAGGACCTCATCCTCAACAAATTGGCGGAGATTAGTTCTGAGCTGAATCCCCAAGCCGGTATGAACAAGAAGGCCAGCACTTTGTCCACCGTGGACAAAGAGCGCATCGTTAATTCGTTGCTTGCTGACCCTACTGGCCGTGGATTCCGAAGAGTGGCTTATGCGATGACTGAGCCACTACGTAAACGCCTAGATTATTTAGGTATAGGGAGAAAATTGTTAGAAGTAGATTTGCTCCCGCAGGGTGGACTACGCTCTGCAAAAATTCGGCTATATGCTGGAAACTCTTCAAAAGACAGGAGACCTAATTATGGAACATCCTTCTGTACACGGAGACAATCAGCAGGAAAGATTGGACTCAGACGTACAATGGTTAGCAGGAATTATCGATAGCGAAGGAACAATAGGATACTATCAGGACCACGGTGCTTATATCGGGGTTTCAAATTGTGAAACACTCTTGATAGACCAAGTGCAAGCAATACTGAAGAAGTTAGGTATTCTATGTCGTTTACAGACCCGAAATAGAAATTTAAAATGGAAAATCAGCTACGTAATTCAAGTAACCTCTATTAAGAACTGTAAAAGTATCTTAAAAAAAATTACTCCATATCTGCAAGGAAAACAAGAAGTCGCAAAGACGGTTTATTCATTGTGTTTGCGTCGGCAGAAGAAGCATACGCAAAAGTATAGTAAACCGGAACTTCAGTTATTGCAGAAGGTTAAAGTTTTAAATAGTAAAGGAGTCCAAAATCCTCAACGACTGCATGCCGAACATGAGAATGAAAATTCTCTAAAGATACAGTCTGGTCTGTATGGAGACATGCAGAGCGCAGCAGAAATGACTGCGCCGACCTTGTCGTGGTTTGGCGGTATGGTAGACGGAGACGGATGTATTACTTTTGAAGCGAACCATAAAGGCTGGAGTCCGGCTTTTATTGTAACAAATTCAAATAAAGCATTAATTGAAAGTACAGTCCAACTTCTAAAGCAGCAAGAACTACCATATTATATTAAGACTAAGTTCCGAAAGAGCAAGAAGCATAAGGTTGCATACGACGTTAAAGTATCCGGCCTAAAAAGAATACAGAAAATTTTGAAAATCCTCTTTCCTTATCTTCGAGTTAAAAATCGTCAAGCCGCTTTAATACAAGAGTTCATAGGGAGTAGACAACAGAAACCAAAAAACGAAAAGTATGCTTCTAATGAATTAGCTTTGATTAAAAAAGTTAAAGCATTGAACTCTAGAGGTCAGTAACAAATAAGGTTGTTCCCGTTTACGACTTCGACTTTGGAGAGACCAAAGCCGTTAAGGTCTCAGCTCGTGGTAATCCCCCGATTGTTGAATCGTGGTCGGACCGTAAGGAAGTAGAGACGTTCG
>Ga0075125_10000617_pt1 | contig 16019 bp, 21 predicted proteins | sample AntAceMetag02UKN_FD_69810 | JGI IMG/M metagenome (GOLD analysis project Ga0075125, IMG submission 69810) | Saline lake microbial communities from Ace Lake, Antarctica - Antarctic Ace Lake Metagenome 02UKN | ecosystem: Environmental > Aquatic > Non-marine Saline and Alkaline > Saline | place... | reverse complement strand
TATTATTATTTTAATATTCTTATTGTTATTATCAATGGGTTTGCTTTCTGGATATGATCTTGGTCCAGAAGAAATACTTCTAAAATTATTTGGCAATTAAATTAATTTATAACCAAGGTTTGAATGGGACCCCATTAAAAAACTAGCGCTATTGAAGAATAATTGTTCTTTTTGAGTTAAAGAGGATTCATATAATAAGTTCGAAGAGTAGAGGCTAAGGGAACGCCCTTTGGGCTTGATTTTTTAAGGTTCTTGACCTGTATGGGGAGCCAACCTAGTGCGTCTTTTGAGAGACTAATGTGGGTTAAAAATTGTTTAAAAATATATATAACAAACTAAAAACTACTTATTTATAAAGTAGTTAGAATTAGAAATTTATCTCGGTGGCTCTTTTTTAATTACAGGATTTTTTAATCAATTTAAATTCCTCGCAATGCATCAGAGCGGCTCGAACATCGTTCCACTTGGGGAGCCCACATATACTAAGCGGTTTTTTGTTTGTGTGGTAGAATAAAAATATAATAATTAATTTATAAATATATGAAATCTATATTTAGTCCATGGACATTCAATGTATGGGAATTGGGAATTTTCAAAGTAAGCGCAGTTTCGTTTGGAATTTTTATTGGTGCGTATTTCTCAGATTTTTTTGACAATTGGTTGATCGCATTATTTATTCTTTTTCTTATTGGTTGGGTATATCTTGCTGTTACTCGGTTGAAATCTCTACGAAAATTAGATAAATAATTAATTTTTAGATTCAAATTTAGCTAAATTTGGAATATAAATTTCTCCAGCCTCCATAATCTTGGTTCTAACGTCGTCCACGATGCGGACCGTAAAAAATTGACAAAAGAGTAAAAAGTTTAAATAGAAATGGTTAAAAAATATTTACAATATACATGTTATTTAATTAGACATAAATGGTTTGTATTTTTAGAATGTTGTAAGATAGGAATGATTTGGAGAGGTTTAGTTCATGATTTATCAAAGTTTAGACTTAGTGAGTTTATACCATATGCAAAGTTTTTTTATGAAATAAAGGAATTAAAAGATAAGAGTGGCTATTATTATAAGCCTACAGATACAGGAAATGAAGCATTTGATTACGCTTGGTTCTTACATCAAAAGAGAAATAAACATCATTGGCAGTGGTGGACTTTACCAGAAGATGAAGGAGGGTTAAAAATTTTGGAGATGCCAGAGAAATATATTAGTGAAATGGTATGTGATTGGATAGGTGTTGGTCGTGCACAACGCAATTCTACAACTTGTTTAGAGTGGTACGACAAAAATAAAAACAGGATAAAACTACATCCAAAAACTAGAGAGTTATTAGAGCATAAATTAAAACAGCGATTTAGATAAAATATAAATATATGTTTAAATGGGTAAACAAAAAAATAAAATTATTTAACTGGTTAGACATGAAACTTCTAGCTTTAATAGGGGTGTTATTGGGTTTATGTTTAGCAATTTGGTTTCCTAAATTAACTAATATAAATTTTTGGTGGTTTTTAGCTCCAGCAATTTTATTTTATTTTAAGTTATTTTATGTAATGCTTTTTAAAAAGAATTCTAAATAGTCATAAAATAAGTTTTGTCAAAATAAAAATGTCAGGTACCTTTTATTTTAAATTAGGTATATAAATACAATCACTTTGACCCCTTAAATATAGTTCTAACGTCGTTCACGATGCAGAGCCAACCTAGTACGCGGTTCAAGAGACCGTAATACATCTAAAATAAGCCAAATTCATTATTTTTTGCGTTTTTGAAAAAGTTATATACTAAGGTAACTAGTTAGAACGTATGGTATAACTTGTATTTTATCCAGACAACATGTTTCTTTATGGGAAGATTAATAAAGAACTATGGTAATAAAAATTTATTGCGCAAAATGTGGTACCTTACTTTATAAGTATAATAAAACTCAATCAGGACATTTAGTAAAATGTTATAAAGATAGAATTTTAAAAGATCATACAAAGGGTGACTTAAAATGTCCGAAATGCGGTAATCAATTTGCTAGAGAAAGAATGATTCATTGCAAACCATCTAACAAAATAATTCAAGGGAAAGTGTATGTTAAAAAATAGAAAGATATTCTTAGAATTTTGTAGGTAGTTTATTTTTGAAAACCTTTAATTAGAAAATTTAAGAAACACGAAATATTCCTTTTTATAGTATTTCTTTAACTGCTTGATCTTTAGAAAGATAGGAATAGTGTGGGATAGAAAAGAGGGATGCTTCCCTATTAATATATAAAGCAAGCGAGGCAATTCAGAAAACGCATGACAAAATAAGGAATTAACGTAAAATAATATGAGATTTGTTCTACGTTCAAAAATTCATAAAGCAATTGTTACAGAAGCTGATTTGGACTACATCGGTAGTATTACAATTGATGAAGATCTCGTCGAAAAGGCTGGTTTTTGGCCCGGCGAGAAAGTGTTAGTGGTGAGCAATACCTCTGGGGCTCGCATTGAAACATATGTAATTGTTGGTAAGCGTGGATCGGGAATTATTTGTATGAACGGTGCTGCCGCGCATCTTATCAAAAAAGGTGAAGAAATCATTGTAATGGGATTTGAGCTTACTGTTAAACCGATAAAACCTAAAAATATTCTTGTAGATAAGAAAAATAAATTCGTTCGTTTTCTATGACATTCTCAGAATCTTAGAACATTTGTATAAAATTTATGTGGGAGAGGAGTATATCCTCGGCTTTGATGAATTTTTAAAATCGCAAAAAATAAAAACTATTTTGGATTATGCAGGTGGCATTGGGTTTTCGGTAGCCGCTCTTAAAAATATGAAAAAATAAGGAAACAGTTCCCATTTTTCCTTGCCCGCTTTACTACTATGTTTTAGTGGGCTTTATTTATAAACTTATATCAGATAAAAGGTTTCAGGAATTTTTATTTCAAATTTGGTATATAAATATTTTCACTTTGTTGTTGGAATATGGTCCTAATATCGTTCACAATGCGGAGCCAACAATTAAAGAATAAAGTAATTATTTTAATTTTTGTTATAAAAATTATTTACAAATTATAGTTTGACAAAAAATAGTTATGAGTATATGTTTATAATAGATAGTTAAAATAAAAGTTGAACTATTGTTATTAATTAAATAATTTAATTTAAAGTATATGCCAGATGGTGATAGAACTGGACCTAGAGGAGGTTCTGGACCTGGTACTGGTGGAGGAAAAGGAGGGTGTGGTACTGGTTAGAAGCTTTTCAGGAAATAATTTTGACAATTAAAAGGGAATTGTCCCTAAAAGTTTTTATTTTAGAATTAGTCTCAACAAAGAGTTTTATAGCAAAGATTTAAACTTAGAATTACTTTGATTACCTTTCATTGTTAAAGATAGATAAAAAAGGGTGTTAAGTACCTTTTATTTTAAATCATGAATATAAATATAATTACTTTAATTCTTTAAATAGGTTCGAAAATTGTTTCACTTGGGGAGGAGGAGGACGAAAAAGATAATTAATTACCATATATTTATTCTAACTCTATAAAAAATAAAAATGATAAATATAAGTAAAAATAAATGTATTGGATGCGGACTTTGTATTATTAAATGTCCAGTAAAAGCTATTTCTATTAATGAGCTTGGTTTTGCAGTAATTGATAAACAAAAATGTATAAATTGCGGAATGTGTCTAAAAACTTGTCCTCAAAAAGCGGTAATGGATATTAAAGAAAAATTAATATTTGCTATTGGTACTGATGACAAGAAAACAATAAAGGCAGATGACCATGTCGGAATGTCCAAGTATTATTCAATGTGGGAATATTCAAATGGCGATATGACATTTAAAGGAGAAAGAGAAAATATTAAATATAAAGAAGACGAATCAATCATTCATGGGGATCCTGAAAAGGCGAAAAAAGTAATCTCTGTTTTAGCCGGAGTTGATGCTATTGTAGGAAAAATGCTTGGACCCAATATCGTTCAATTAAAAGTTGAGTTTATTCCGATCGTTGTTAGAGAAAAATATATTAAAAAAGCAATTAAGGTAATCAAAGAAAATATTAACGAAATGATTGAAGAAAAAAATAAGAAAGAAAGAACAGGAATAATTTTAAAATGATATTGTTTTACACTTTCAATGTATAATAAAATGTCAAAAATAAACAAAAAAAGAAGTAACGCTTTTAGCTATATGGAAAAAATTATTTTAAAATTAATACTAAATTTATTTAAAAAACCATTAACAGTAAGATTTTCCCAAAAACCTATTTCTTTACTCGATACTTATTAAAAGAAAATATGAGAAAAAATATATTTATAATGAGCAATAAAGGAGGAGTTGGAAAGACGACAATCGCGGTCAATCTTGCTTTTTTGCTTTCCCAAAAATATAATGTCGGATTGTTAGACGCAGATGTTCATGGACCTAATGCTCCCAAAATGTCAGGGATAGGAAGGAAAAAACTTAAGATTGTTGGTGATAAAATAATTCCGGTGAAAGTAAATAATAATTTTTGGATGATGTCGATAGCATTTTTAACTGAAAGAGAATCTCAGCCTATAATATGGCGAGGACCATTAAAAACAAAGCTTATCAACCAATTTATTACCGATGTCAAATGGCCAAATCTTGACTTTTTAATTGTTGATTTGCCTCCTGGGACAGGAGATGAAACAATAACTATAATGCAATTATTGAAAGAAAATTCTAAAGCTATTATAGTCTCAATGCCACAGGAAGTTTCGTTAATGGACGCTGAAAAGGTTATTAATATGTCAAAAAAGTTTAGAATATCGATGGCTGGATTGATAGAGAATATGTCAGGCGAGATATTCGGAAAAGGAACAGTAGAAAAATTTGCCAAAAACAATAAGATTAACTTTTTAGGAAAAATTGATTTAGATAAAGTAATTGTTGATTCTTCAAACACGGGTAAGCCATTCATATTAGATAAATATACTAATGCCTACAGTCAATTTAACAATATCGCCAAGAAAATAGTAAATGTAAACAAAAATTTGAAGTAATAAATAAAATAGAATTAGAATATATTTATGAAAAAAATAATGTTAGGATATTTGTTCAATAGAATAGAAGAATTGGGAGATAAAAAATATAATCATATTGGTTTTGAAGATAAAAATAAATCGTTTGGCGATTTACTTGCTTCTTTTGTACCTGAAATCGGGATGAAAAAAAAAGCTAGAATTACCATTGAGATATTAAAATATGATAAAAAAAATAACAAGTAATGTTTCTTCAAATAAAATATAAAATATCTCAATAAGGGATATTTTTTATTTACCCAAAAAAGTGTTATTATAATAATAAACTTAATTTAAATATTTCGCATAATAACGAGTTATGTGAAATAATTTTGTAACCTTTACTATGGACTTCGAATTAGGAACATATAGCGAAAAAGAATTTAAAAACATTTCTTTGTTACGACAAGATTTAAGTAATAAAGAATTCTCGAATTGTACATTTAAAAAGTGTGATTTTAGCGGATGTAAATTTTCAGGCTCAACTTTTATAGATTGCAATTTTCAAAAATGTAATTTATCAAATATAAAAGTCGATGAATGTAGTTTTCAAAATGTGTTTTTTGAGAATTGCAAATTAATCGGTGTAATATTTACAACAATCAATGCCTTGCTTGTAGATTGGAAATTTAAAAATTGCAAGATTGAACTTTGCAATTTTAGTGAACTGGATATAAAAAATAGTAAATTCTTAGAATGTACAATTAGAAAAACTGATTTTGTTAATGCAAACCTTGCCAAGTCTGATTTTAGAGATTCTGATTTACAGGCTAGTAAATTTCAAAATACAAATTTAGAAAATGCAAATCTTGTTGGGGCAAAGAATTACTATATTGATCCAACTCAAAACAAGCTAAAAAAAGCGAAATTTTCATCACCAGGAGTTTTATCATTGCTAGCTGGTTTTGAAATTGAAATAGAATAAAAATATAATAATTAATTTATAAATATATGAAATCTATATTTAGTCCATGGACGTTCAATGTATGGGAATTGGGAATTTTCAAAGTAAGCGCAGTTTCGTTTGGAATTTTTATTGGTGCGTATTTCTCAGATTTTTTTGACAATTGGTTGATCACATTATTTATCCTTTTTCTTATTGGTTGGGTATATCTTGCTGTTACTCGATTGAAATCTCTACGAAAATTAGATAAATAATTAATCTTTAGATTCAAATCTAGCTAAATTTGGAATATAAATTTATCCAGCCTCCATGATCTTGGTTCTAACGTCGTCCACGATGGGGAATCATTCGATAGGCTCATGGCATTGCTAATGGAGATTTTGCAATTTATATGCAATTACACAAAAATATTTCAGAGAATAAACAGTTAGCGACTACATTACTCGACCTGCCCATCTAAAAAACATTAATAAAGTTATAGGAATTTAATAGTCATATGGAAGAACATTTAAAAAAAAGACCTCAAAAGAGGGTTTTCCAAAAAGAAGTAATTGATTTTCTTAGAAATCAAGCCATTAAAAAAATAAAATCAAAATTGTTGCCTGATGAAAAGATTATCAAAATCATATTAATAGGTTCATCTATTAAGACTGATTTTGGAAAATATAGGTCTCCTGGATTTAGAGGTAGTTTATTTTCTGATTTTGATTTTATTGTTTTTATTGAAGATGATTATAAAATTCCACAATGGCTTGACAAAGAGTCCGATGCAAAACCTTTTCCAGATGACAGTATGAATTTGGCTTATAGAAATAAGAAATTTGTTGAAGATAAATATGATGTTGAGGTTTTTTTTATTAGAAAATCAAATATGCAAGATTCTAAAATTCAAGAATTAAGCGAACTCGCAGGAATTCCTATGATTTCAGATAGTAAACTTAAACAATTAGTTATTTATTCTAAGGATTGAAATTGGGAAGGTCTGTATCATACTGTGCCTACATTTCACTCGGCATTTCGTTAAATAGCGTACGTCATACATAATAACAAAAATCCCCTTTTAATAATGTGTTTAGAGACAGTAATGAAGTTAGCTAATTGGTAAAAGTTTAGAAATCGCTTTATCAAAGTAGTTAATCACATTCTAAGGCTTGTTTAAGCCTTTTTTGTATTGACAAATGCGATTTTTATGATATTATATAAACGTTATTAAATAATTTAACAATATGAAATTTGAAAATTTAAATAATACTTCCAATAACGAAGAACCAGTTGAAAAAAACCATGAGCCTATAATAGAGAAACCAATTACGCCTGTAGCAGCTGAAGAAAATTTTAATAATGAACTAAACGAAGAGGATAGGGCAGAAAAAACCCTTGAGGCAGAGACAACAATAACTTCGGGGATTTTGCGAAAAATAGCGCAGAATAAGATTTTGCGTAAAGCTTTTTTTATAGTGGGATTGTCTGTGGGATTGTTAGTTGGAAAAGAATCGTTAGAACAAGAATCAATTGAAAGTGAAAAAGAAAACAAACCAGATATTGCCAATGTTGTTAAGACAAATGAAACGGTTGATTTACAAGCAGTTTTAGAAGATTATCAAGTTTATATTAAAAATAGTGAATATTTTTCTAACCACCCTTCATCTTTATTGTCTTGGACAACGGCTGTAGAAAAACCAAATGATTATCAAGCAGAACAAATAAACGAACTATATAATAATATTTCTGAAAAGATAAAAGTTAATGAATATGAGAATACAATTGATTTAATTTCTTTTATTAATAAAGAATTAGATTCTGATTTTTCAAGTCAAAACGCCTATGTAAAACTAAAGGATATATTTCCAGAAAAAGAAAATTCAAAAGAAAAAGCTAAATTCGATTGTGATTCAAGAGCAACTATGATTTTATCTATTTTACAAGGAATGGGTATTACAAGTGAAACCGTTACTATGTGTGAAGCCGAGGGCCATATGATTTTATATTTACCCAAGGAAAATGTTTATTTCGAAACCACAACAAATAGCATTGTAGAATTAAACAAAGATCAATCTTTACAAATAAATCCAATTAATACTTTAGAAAAATATTATGCATATCTTTTATCAAACGAAGCGACCGCTCTAGCTTTAGAGGTGGAAGGTAAATTGTTTAGTAGTTCTTCTCTTGATGAAGAAAAAAATAGTAAAGCTATTAGTGAATTCAAACAAGCATTAGAATTAGACCCCGCTAATATAAACGCTAGATTAAATCTGATATATTTGTTATCAAGATCTTCATCTAGTAAAGAAAATTTAGACTTAGCAGACAATTTATATCAAGAGGTTTTAACAGGTTTAGTTTATAAGGACAATAAATTAGAAGAAAATTCATTGTCAGTTGAAAATCGACCTGATCAGTTTAAAGATTTATGTTTAAAATCTATTAAGGAAAGCGATTATATTCGAGATAAATTTGAAAATTATGCTGAATTTGCATATTATAATGCTGATAAATATGGGCAGTCGTCAGAAACGTATCAGATGTTATTGAAAACTCTACCTGAAGATAGACAGAAATCTTTAAGAGCTGATATTTATCGTTTAAAAATTATTAATTCTTATTTTAGGAATAAAGACTATAAGTCATACTTACAAGAAATTGATAAGACAATAGAGATGATAAAAACTGGCGATAATAATCATATTCTTAAATCTTATTTGTCAGAGTTAAGAGCCCAAGAAACAGTAGCTAGAGTCATAGAAGGTGATATTAAAATCAGAAGAAGTAATATAGAATTATACGAAGACGACATAGTCTTAGGCCCAATTATGAAAGGTGAAGAAAGTTGGAATGTGAGATATTTAATAGCCGTTGAGACCTTAAAAGAATGGGACGGGTATGAAGATTTTAAAGAAAAAATGCAGAAAAAATATGAAAGGTTTGAAAAAAAATTAGACGGAACAAAAGAAAAAAACGAACGTTAGGTATTATTTTACGAGAATAGAATAATTAGATCAAAAGTAGACAAAAATTTAAAATGTTATCAACAAATGATAAAAAAATTATAAAATATATTTATACCACGGTAAAAGACAAAAATATTATTTGGGCTATTGTTGGCAGTGCCAACATGGCTTTAAATGGGATAGATGTAAAGCCAAATGATATTGATATTATTACCACTCCAAATGATTTAAAGATTTTTTCAAGAATTTTTAAACAATATATCACAAAGCCAATTTGTAAAAAGGCACCTTGTCGAAAAGGTTGCCCAGAATTTTATGAATTAAAATTAAATATTGATGATATTGAAATTCATTTAGTCGGAGAAGAGGAGACAGATGTCTATTTCAGTAGAATAAAAAAAGAAAATATAAACTTTTGTTTATTAGATGATTGTAAAATTCCTTGTATAAATCTAAAATTAGAGGCAGAAGCCTATGAAAGTACCAATAGAATGAGTAAGGTTAAGCTTCTTAAAGATTTTTTAGAAAAAAGATCAATTAATGAAAAATAAGTTATTAATACTATGAAAATTGCAATTTGTGGAAGCATGACTTTTTCAAAAGAAATGGTTAAAATTGCAGACAAGTTAAAACAAAATAATCACGAAGTTATTTTACCCCGTTATGCGGAAAAATACGCTAGCATGATTTTAACAAGTGAAATTAGTCATGAATCTGTTAAAAATAAAATTAGCCATGATTTAATTCGTGACTATTTTAACAAAATTAAAAATTCAGATGCGGTATTAATAGTTAATTTAGATAAAAATGGTATTAAAAATTATATTGGGGGCAATTCATTTTTAGAAATGGGTTTTGCTCACGTTTTAAATAAGTCAGTGTTTTTATTAAACGATATTCCAGACATGCCTTATAATGATGAAATTAAAATTATGCAACCAGTAATTCTTAATAATAATTTAAATAGAATCAAATAAAAAAAAATAATTTCAATATCATTTATTTAGATCAAAGACTTGTTATAATCGTATCAATATGATACGATTATTATGTTAATATGATACGATTATGATTAATTTTAACCAAAAACAACAAAAAATAATATCAATTTTTCTAAAGAGCAACAAGCTTTCTTCTTCAATGGTTCATTTTAAAATAGTCGAATTAGGAGAAAAGGTCTCTTTGGTCACCATAAAAAGAATGATTTCAAAATTGGTTAAAAGGAATGCTTTAAAAGTGTTTGGATCAGGAAGGTCTACTAATTATTCTATTAGTACTTTAGGTAGAATTTTTGCAGATATTAATGCTAAAGATTATTGTTCAGTTGAACCAGATAAACGTTATGGATTAAGGCAGTATAATTTTAATTTATTGTCTAAATTTCCTTTTGACATCTTTTCAAAAGATGAGTTGAAAACTTTGGAGAGTGCAACCATAAAATACAGACATCTAATTAAAGATTTACCAGTAGCTATTCAAAAAAAAGAATTAGAACGGTTAATTGTTGAACTTTCTTGGAAATCATCAAAAATTGAAGGCAACACTTATACTCTTCTTGATACAGAAAAGTTAATTTTAGAGAATAAAGTGGCTCCCAACAAAACAAAACACGAAACCCAAATGATATTAAATCACAAAGACGCTTTTAATTTTGTCCGAGAAAATAAAAAAGGATTTAAAACAATTACTAAAAAGAATTTAGAGGAACTACACTACATTCTTGTTAAGAAATTAAGTGTGGGCCAAGGGTTTAGGAAAAAACCAGTAGGAGTCCTTGGATCTGTTTATCGTCCACTTGATAATGTTTATCAGATTAATGATGCGATAGAGATTTTAGAAGAAAAGATTTTACAAATACCATCTCCTTATACTAAGGCCTTGATAACTCTTTTAAGTTTAGCCTATATTCAGCCCTTTGAAGACGGGAATAAAAGAACGTCGAGAATGATGACTAATGCCATATTATTGGCTTATGATTTAACACCTTTATCTTATCGTAGTATTGATGAAAATAATTATCGGGAAGCCATGCTGGTATTTTACGAATTGAATTCGATTAATCCCCTTAAAAAGATTTTTATTGAGCAATATAATTTTGCGGCCAGTAATTACGCGGTTAAGTAAGTTTATGAAAAAAGAGGATAAAAAAGTACTAAAGCAACTTAAACCATTGTTTTTAAAAATGGCTATTATTCTTGGTATAACACTAAGTATTTTGACTTTAATTGGGTCTAATGAAACAATAAGAAAATGGTTAGCCGGTTTTTTTATTGGCTTAATTACCCTTCTGGGAATTATTGGAATAACAGACTCTGATTTAAATTCAGAAGTTATTCCAGAATCAGAAATTGATTTAGTAAAAGTAGTTAGAGTTCTTGATGGAGACACCATAGAAATAGACAATGGAAACATTGTTCGCTTACTTGGGATTGATAGTCCTGAACAAGGCGAATGCTATTATAGCGAAGCAAAAGAGGAATTAACAGAACTTGTTTTAGAAGAGGAAATAAGAATGGAAAAAGATATTTTTGGAGCAGATATATTTGGTCGATTGCTTCGTTATGTATTTTTACCAGAAGGAGATTTTTCAAATGACGTTTTTGTTAATGATTATCTTTTAACCAGAGGATTGGCCGATACTTTGTTTATGTCTAATAGCCAAAAGTATCATGATATTTTAATCCATAGCCGCAATGAAGCTGTTACTAGTGAAAGGGGTATGTGGGGCGCTTGTGAACAGGAATTAGAAGAGAAAACAGCTACTTTTGAAACAAATAATCCCCCTCCTAACCCAGACTGTATTATTAAAGGCAATATTTCAGAACACGGGTATGGAAAAACATATTTTTTTCCTGGTTGTCCGAATTACAAAAGAGTAAAAGTGGATTTTGAAAAAGGAGACAAATATTTTTGCACCAATGAAGAGGCTGAGGCGGCAGGATTTAAAATGGCAGAGGGTTGTAATTACTAATATATTTAGTATATTTATGTTAAACTAATAAACAGATTAACCAATAAAATTTAAATAAATATTATGAAAGGAATCATTTTAGCCGGGGGAACAGGAAGCAGAATGCTTCCTTTAACAAGAGTCACTAACAAACATTTACTCCCCATTTACAATAAACCAATGATTTATTATCCCTTGGAAACTTTAATCAACGCCGGAATAAAAGACATTTTAATCATTACTGGAGGAAACAGTCCTGGCGATTTTCTTAAACTTTTAGGTAATGGCAAAAGGTTTGGTTTAAAAGAACTTCATTATACCTATCAAGAAGGTTCAGGAGGCATTGCCGAGGCTTTGGGTTTGGCAGAAGATTTTGCAGACAACGGCAAGGTAGCTGTTATTTTAGGTGATAATATTTTTGAGGATAATATTTCTCAGGCAGTTAAAAATTTTGAAAAGCAAAAATTGGGAGCCAAACTTTTTTTAAAAAAAGTTTCTGACCCAGAGCGTTTTGGCGTGGCAGAAATTAAAAATAAAAAGATAGTTAATATTGAAGAAAAGCCTAAAAAACCAAAAAGCCAATATGTTGTTACTGGCCTTTATATGTATAATGGCCATGTTTTTGACGTGGTTAAAGCATTAAAACCATCTCAAAGAGGAGAATTAGAAATTACCGATGTAAATAATTTCTATGTCAAACAAGAAACAGCTACTTGTGAATTTATCAAGGGGTTTTGGTCAGACGCCGGAACATTTGAATCTCTATACCGAGCCACTAATTTAATAAAAGAAAAGATGTCCAAAAATTAGACTTGCTTATTTATCTAAATATGATAGAATAGTTTCACTATGTTAACGATAAAATTCAGTAGAAAAGGAAAAAAGAATCAACCATTTTTTCGCATAATCGTATTAGAAAAAAGCAAAGATCCTCGGGGGGATTTTTTAGAGGATTTAGGATTTTTTAATCCTTTAACAAAAAAAGTTTTTCTTAAAACTGATAGAATAAAACATTGGATTTCTCAAGGAGCTCAACCAACTGGCTCAATTCACAATCTATTAGTTAAAGAAGGAGTGATTAAGGCAGACAAGGTTAAAGTTACCAAGATAAACAAAAAAAAGATTAAAGAAAAGACAAAACCAAAAAAAGAAGAAAAACCAAAAGAAGTAAAAGAAGACAAGAAAGAAGAAAAACAGAAAGAGGAGAAAAAACCAGAGATTAAAGAAGAAAAAAAAATTGTTGAAGAAAAGACAGAAAACAAGTCTTGACAACTTTTTTATTTTTGTTATTCTTAAAATAGATTTTAATACAAGACCAGTTTTGAATAAGACAAGAAACCTTTATCTAAATTAATTCGGTTTCAAGAAAAGGTCGTTAGACTGGAAAAATGTATTTGTTCTTTGATTAATTGTTAATTTGAATATTAGTTTAAGCATATGGCAGAAAAACATTTAGATCAGGAATTCTTAGAAAACTTGATTAAAGCTCTTGTTGCTCATCCAGAAGATGTTAAGATAACTCGTAATGTTGACGAGATGGGTGTTTTACTTTCTCTTAAGCTTCACTCAGAAGACATGGGTCAAGTTATTGGCCGCGAAGGCTCAACCGCCCGCGCCATTAGATCCCTTTTGCGCATTGTTGGTTTAAGGAATAATGCTCGTGTTAATCTTAAGATTGAGGAGCCAGAGGGTTCAACTAGAGTCCCTAAGGCTAAGGCAGAGGGTTCAACCAGAGCCCCTAGAGCTACGACAAGTGTAGACGAAGAATTAAAATTATAAAAATTACCCAATAAAAGGGAGTAAAAGTCGTTACCCTTTGGGTGACGATTTTTACATCTTTAAAAAACTAAAAATCTTTTTAAAAATAGACAATGCGTTTTGAAATTATCACTATTTTTCCTAATATTTTTGATTCTTTTTTAAAAACATCAATTATTAAACGGGCCAGGGATAAAAAATTGATTAATATTAAAATTCATAATTTAAGAAAGTGGTCTACTGATAAACATAAAACAATTGATGATAAACCCTATGGCGGAGGCGTGGGAATGATATTTAAAGTAGACTCAGTTTATAAGGCTTTGAAAAGTTTAACTCTAGGAAAAAAAACTAAACAAACAATTGTTCTTTTAACTCCTCAAGGAAAACAATTTGACCAAAAAATGGCAAAAAGATTGAGCAAGAAAGATAGACTTATTTTTATTTGCGGCCGGTATGAAGGATTTGATTATCGAATAAAAAAATTTGTTAATGAACAAATTTCCATTGGTCCATATGTTTTAAATGGAGGAGAAGTTCCAGCCATGGTTTTAATAGAAGCGGTCACTCGATTACTTCCAAAAGTTATTAAAGAAAAATCTTTAAAAGAAGAATCATTCTCTTTTAAAAAATCAACTACTAATAATCAATCAGTAATTAATATAGAATATCCGCAATACACTCGTCCGAAAGTCTTTACATATAAAGATAAGTCTGGTAAGCTGAAAACACTAAAAGTGCCTAAAGTTCTTCTTTCAGGAAATCACGCGAAGATTAAAGAGTGGAAGCAAGAGCACATATTTTAACTAAAAGTTCTTTGACAATAAAATGAAGAATTTCTCGAAGACAGAGAAAAAACCATTATATTCCTTTTAACATTTTTTATTTATTTAAACTCTTATTAAGAGAGTTTGATCCTGGCTCAGGATGAACGCTGGCGGCGTGTCTAAGGCATGCAAGTCGAACGGTTTGATTTATCAAGCCGTGGCAAACGGGAGAGTAACACATTAGTAATCTACCGGAAAGTGGAGAATAACTCCAAGAAATTGGGACTAATACTCCATGTGATCTTAAAGTTGATCTTTATGATTAAAGCGAGCAATCGCGCTTTCTGAGGAGCTTATGACCTATCAGGTTGTTGGTGGGGTAAAAGCCTACCAAGCCGATGACGGGTAGCGGGTGTGAGAGCATGACCCGCCTCATTGAGACTGAGACACTGCTCAATCTCCTACGGGGGGCTGCAGTCAAGAATCTTCCTCAATGGCCGAAAGGCTGAAGGAGCGACGCCGCGTGCAGGACGAAACTCTTCGGAGCGTAAACTGCTTTTCTGGGGGAACAAGCTTCGGCTGAGTGTACCTCAGGAATAAGTCGCAGCTAACTTCGTGCCAGCAGCTGCGGTAAGACGAAGGCGACAAGCGTTATCCGGATTTACTGGGCGTAAAGAGTGTGTAGGCGGTTTAATAAGTTTTTAGTTAAAGCCCTTTGCTTAACATTGGGAATGCTGAGAAAACTATTAAACTAGAGGTCGGGAGAGGCAAGCGGAACTGCCGGTGTAGGGGTAGAATCCGTTAATATCGGCAGGAACACCAAAAGCGAAGGCAGCTTGCTAGAACGATTCTGACGCTGAGACACGAAAGCGTGGGGAGAGAACGGGATTAGATACCCCGGTATTCCACGCTGTAAACTATGGATGTTGGACATTGGAAGTGTCGACCCTTTCAGTGTCGCTATAAATAAGCTAACGCGTTAAACATCCCGCCTGGGAAGTACGGCCGCAAGGCTAAAACTCAAAGGAATAGACGGGAGCCCGCACAAGCGGTGGATCATGTGGTTTAATTCGACGCTAAGCGAGGAACCTCACCAGGGCTTGACTCGCTAGGTTGTAGATTGGCCGAAAGGTTGATTGACCGTAAAATCGGAACCTAGTACAGGTGCTGCATGGTTGTCGTCAGCTCGTGCTGTGAAGTGTACCGTTAAGTCGGAAAACGAGCGCAACCCCTACTCTTAATTGCCATCGTTCCTTTATTGGAAGCTGGGTACTCTAAGAGGACTGCCAGTGATGAACTGGAGGAAGGTGGGGACGACGTCAAATCAGCATGGCCCTTATGCCCTGGGCAACACACGTGATACAATGGCTAGTACAAAGGGTTTGCAAAACCGTAAGGTGAAGCTAATCCCATCAAAGCTAGTCTTAGTTCGGATTGAGGTCTGCAACTCGACCTCATGAAGCCGGAATCGCTAGTAACCGTATATCAGAATGGTACGGTGAATACGTTCTCGGGCTTTGTACTCACTGCCCGTCACGCCAAGGAAGTCGGCAATACCCGAAAGTCCGCGTTCGCGGGAATAAGGTAGGGCTGGTAACAGGGGCGAAGTCGTAACAAGGCATCCGTAGCGGAAGCTGTGGATGGATCACCTCATTT
>Ga0075125_10000616_pt1 | contig 16037 bp, 25 predicted proteins | sample AntAceMetag02UKN_FD_69810 | JGI IMG/M metagenome (GOLD analysis project Ga0075125, IMG submission 69810) | Saline lake microbial communities from Ace Lake, Antarctica - Antarctic Ace Lake Metagenome 02UKN | ecosystem: Environmental > Aquatic > Non-marine Saline and Alkaline > Saline | place... | reverse complement strand
ACAGAACAAACAATAAGAGATTATGTGGCATATCTTATAAAATCCAATATGGAGGATATTTATGAATAATACGGCAGAATTTAATTTGGGTGATGTATTTGAAGAAATTAAAAGAGGAGATTTTCATGCTTCAAATGCCCTTGATTTAGGGGACATTCCTCTAATTTCCTGTTCTGCTGAAAATAATGGAACTGAGGGTTATTTCAAGATCCCACCAGAGTACACTCATAATAATTGTGTCACTATTGCTTCTGATGGGAAACCACTTACTTCATTTTTTCATAAATATAATTTTGCAGCTAAGGACAATGTTGCAATTTGCATCCCAAAAAAAAGCATTAAATTACCTACATTGCTCTTTACCATTGTTAATTTAAATAAAATGAGATGGAGATTTTCATATGGAAGGAAATGTTATATCAATAAATTACAAAAAATAAAATTAGTATTTCCAATAGATTCTAAAGGAAATATAGATCAAAAGAATATTAAGAAATTCTTAGAAAGTGATTTTAAAAAAATGATCCCAACTAAGAATAAAATAAAAAGTAAAAAATTGATTGATGTTGGGAGACTCAAGGGATTTCAAATAAGTTCTTTATTCAAATTAGAACGAGGAGATTTCCATTCAATATCTGATTTAACCAAAGGAAAATACCCAACAGTATCAAGAGTTTCAGATAATAATGGAATTGTGGGATATTTTAACCCACCTAAAAAAGCGAAGATCTATCCTAAAAGAACAATCACAATATCCACAGTTGCTGGAGATTCTTTTGTACAATTAAAAGATTTCATAGCTACAGATAATGTTGTTATGTGTATCCCAAAATTAGATCTTGAAACATCTACTTTATTATTTATTTCTTCAATGTTGAATAAAGTTAAATGGAGATATTCTTATGGGAGACAATGTTATAAAAGCAAATTAAAAAAGACCTTAATTTATTTGCCGGTTAATAAAAATGGAGAAATAGATGAAAAAGCAATTGAAAAGATTTTGAAAAACACCACTTATTGGGAAACAGTCAAAAATGAGTTGATTTGATAATATGAGACCACACCCAGTTGAATATGACAAATGTCCCTTCTGTGGAGAAGGGGAAATAAAGATCATAGGTTGTAATCGTATATAGGGGTGATAATTGATGAAAAATACAGGTGAAAAAGAATATGACATTAACTTGTAAAGAATGTGACAATGAAGTAGATAGCTGCAATGAATGTGGTGATGATTTCAAACATGGTGATACTATCTATTGTGATGAAGATGGCGACCATTTTTGTGATAGAACTTGTATGGAAGATTCATGGTCTAAGGACTTTGAATCAACAGAAATTGTATCAGATGAAGTAAGAGATTAAACCAATTTTCTAATCATCGGTTGATGAAATAAAATAAACATCTTAGGAGATGAAAATAGTATGACAAATGAATTTGAAATAGAAGGTGGAAAACCAGCAGAATTTGTTGAGATTCCAAACGGAGAACATTTTGGCGTAGTTCAAGATGTAACAAAATCAGAACCTGACGCACAGTACCAATATTTCACACTACAAATAGCAATGGAAGATGTCAAGACACCACACGACACACCTGTTATTCTAAGATACAGTATACCTGTACCAAAGAAGGCAACAGTAGACAACAGATTTGGTAGAACATTGCTTTCTATGAAGGTCGCAAAAGCAGTAGATGAGTCAGGCTCAACAAAGTACAACATAAAGTCTTTATTGTTAGGCAAAAGATGTAAGTTCATCACAAAGAATAAGCCTTCAAAGAAAGATCCAGAAAAGAAGTATGCAGAAATTATTGACTTAATTGAAGCAGCTTAAATTGTATGCAAATATTTTACATACTCTCATAAACCACTTTCTTTTTATTTTTGTTTAGTTTCAATAATAGGACAGGTGAGAAAAATATGATTTGTTTATATCAAGGTTGTACTAAAAAAGGGTTTCATGGAATCTATTTTTGTGATGATTTGTTAGGGAAATATTGTTTAGAACATTCAGAGACAATCAAAGATTCATTTATGAATGGACAGGGCATAATGAAGAAAACTACTATTACAGAACACCCTCAACTTCGTACAATTAATAAGAAAAGAGTGTACCCAAGCGATACTTTTGTATTGAAAGATGTAATTAAAAGGTGAATCTATGCTAAGTTTGAAAACATTGGAGAAAGTAAGAGAGCAAAAAGAATGGACACATACGGAAATGGCTGAACACATGGATATTTCTCCAAGAACATGGCGTAGAATCAGGAACATAAGGACACATAAACCTGAACCTGAAACATTGAAAAAGATAACAAAATTTCATAATAGGTATGTTGGTGTATTCAAAAGGAAAATAAGAAAACAATTAATAAAATCTATTCCTTCATTGGATTCTAATTTCTCAATATATTCATCAAGGCGTAGAGGATATACAACATCAAAGGTAAGTCTAGCTGGTATGATTCCTGTAAATCGCTATGATGTTGAGGATTATACCTATGAACAATATTTTTTATCCAATGTTGTTTCAAAAAGTTATGGAACAAAACCATTGAACAAGTATCTTGTTTTCTATTCACAGTATAAAATTGATTATGTAAATGTAATTGTTAATGTAACAATAAAAGCAGAGAATGGACATACATTTCAAAGAAGCTATCCTTCTTTCGTTGTATGGACAGCTGATAATATGAAATCAGCATTAATAGAATGTTACCAACAAGCTTATGATTCAATAAGTAGTTCTCTATTTGCAAATTACAAAGAGTTTCAGATATTTTTTAGAAATGCAGATGTGAACTTAGTTACACAGAATACAAAAGCAGATATAACAGTATAAGGTGGTTTCTCTTGTATGACTTTGATAAAGATTATCTTTATCCCTTAAAATCAACTAGGAATTTATTAAAGAAATATGCAACGGCAGATATTGAAGCACAAACACCTAGTGGAAAAAGAAGTTGGACTAATTTTTACATGATAGGAATGTACAATGGTGAAGAATACAAAAAGTATTATTTTTTAGATCATTTTATTGAAGATGTTTTAGAGTTCTATGAGGATATACCTATCTTTTTTCATTTCTTAGATTATGATGGTATGTTCTTACTCAATAATATTAAAGGTAGAAAAGACATATCAGCTAAGCCAATTTTAGCTGGTTCTTTGATGATGGCTATTCCAATGATTAAAAGAATTAAAGATACATTACAAAAATATGAGTTCAGAAATTCTTATTCTATACTACCTTTTCCATTAGCCCAACTTTGTGAATCATTTGATGAACACCCAAAAGTATCATTGGATAAGCTAGAAGAAAGAAATTATTGGGATTGTGTAACACTATACAATATAATAGGGAAATATAACAAGTGGTTAGATGGTTGTATTGGAAAAACAACATCTCAAACTGCATTAAAAAATTACAGATTTAAACATCAGAAACATAGAATTTGGAATAATCGAAGAACTGATAATCTTGTCTATCCAACTTATCATGGTGGAATTAATGAAGTCTACCAATTCAATCTAAACCCTGATAAAAAGATGTACCTCTATGACATAAATTCTATGTACCCTTCGGTTATGAAAGATAATCCTTTCCCTGTTGGTCGTATGAAGAAAACATTTAATCATAAAAAAGAAGCCATTGGAATCTGTCTTGCAACAATAAACGAAAAATCAGAGTTTCCTTTGATACCTGAAAAAGATACTAAGACATATTTCATGAGAGGTTACAAAAAGCTTTGGATTACAACATCTGAATATGAAACTATGAAAGAAAAAGGTGAATATGTAAGATACCATGTTGGTTTTGAAACATCAGAAGTTGATTACATATTTGAATCATATGTAAATGAATTTTATAAAAGAAAAGGAAAAGCAAAAGAAGATGGTGATGATGTTTCATATATGCTTTCTAAACTATTACTCAATTCACTCTATGGGAAGTTTGGACAGAAACAAATTACAAGAGAATATACAATGAACCCAACAGAAAAATATATTAAAACAAATAATTTTGTACCAATGGTTGCAGATGGTAGTATTGTTTATACAGAAAAAGTATCAAGAAAAAACTTTATGATTCCAATTAATGCTTCTCTTGTATGTGCTTATGCAAGAAAAAAATTAAATGGATATTTAGAATCTGTTGATAGAGATATTGTTTTTTATGCAGATACAGATTCAGCATACCTATCTGAACCTAAGTTTGAAAACTCAAATGCTTTGGGAAAAATGGCGTTAGAAGATACTGTTAGACCTTTCTTTCCACTTGCTCCAAAGATGTATCGTGCTGGTGAAAAATACAAAATGAAAGGAATACCTGTACTCAAAGACAAGAAAGATAAGGATTATGTACACCCAAGAGAGTTGTTTATGGCTTTATTAGAAGGAAAGTCAATCACAATGAAAAGAGGATTAGAAAAATTTAGAACTGCAATTAAAAGAGAAACATTATTGAATGAAAAAACAATTAAGAAATCGTTAAAAACACCCTATGATAAAAGAATGATGAATGAAGATTTAACTACAAATGCGTGGAATAAAAAGACTTTTTCTAAAACTAGGAATAAAAATATTTGGGATAATTTAAGAAAAGAATTAATATTGCAGATTTGAAAACATCTGCAATATGGTTTCTCTTAGTGTTTCAGAAGCGTAATTTACGCAGAAACCTGTTTTGCAACACCAGCGAATAGTGCGATAAACACCATATACCATGTTGCATTTGCGATTGCAAACAATGTGGTTCTACTTGTTGCGTTGATACCAGCAGCATTTAGTGTGTCGTAAAATACAGGTGTTAATAGTGCAGCAGTTACAGCTCCAACAACAGCTCCTATAATCATTGTCAATACAGCCATTTTATCAGCTCCAATAGTTTATGTCGCAATCAATAGCTCTTTAATCACGCATACATACACGATACAAAGAGCATATAAAAAGAAACTTGTATTTGATAAAGTATATATATGAGATATACCCTATTCTATACAGGTGTTTCTTTTGGAGAATTTGCTTAGAGATAATACGGATTCAATTTTGAAAAGACAAATAGTTTTCTTTTCACATCACGAACAAATATTGCTTTTCTCTATGTCGTTTCTACCTTCTAATTTTACTTTCAATGAATTAATGAATAAGTCAAAATCATATTTTCCTAATATTACAATGCAATCAATTACAAAGAATTTAAGAATGTTAAAGTCAAGAGAAATTGTATCAGAAGTTGGTTACAATAAAAAAGATAAAAGAGTAAAAGCTTATGGATTAACATTAAAGGGAATAGCTTTTGCGTTAATACTTACTGAAATGGTCGCAATTAAAGACGGAGCTTTTAATTCATCAGATTTAATTTCAAGAAAAATAATAAGGATTGGTAACGATGAAACGAAAAGATAAAGTGAAAAGATTTGTAAAAGATTTTCTGAATACAACAGATTTAAAATGCACAAATCCAATGAAAATTATTAGGATTAGAGAATCTATATTTAGAGAAGCAGCTGATGATTATAAAATTGTTAGAATGGCGTGGATTTTATTTTTTCTGTTTGAAGCTGTATCGTGGCTTTGGAATGGATATTTTGAATTTCATTATAGGTTTGCATTTCTACAACTTAGTTTTCTTATGATTACTGTGTTTATGCCTTCATTAATCAGGAACAAGAGAAGATTAATTTGGCTTAGAAAAATAAAAACAGAAATATTAATGACAAGGATAACAGAAAGGGAGATGATAAAATGAGTGGTGAAGAAACATTTATTTATATTTTTATGGCTGTACCTTATGTACTTATTTTGGTTGCCTTAATCAGATGGATAAATAAAAAAGGTAAACCATGTGCTTTGTATTTCAATGGTGAATCCATATACAAGTACGATTTAAAACCTGATACACAGGGTAATGTTGAAATAAAAGGTTCATTCCATAACGTTGATGGTGTTGAACCAATATTATTCAAAGATAAGATGATAGGAATTAAGCAGTTTGCTTATTTTGTACATCATGATAGAGTAAAAGCAGTTTCTCTAAGAGATTTTCTAAATGAAAATAAAACTGCATTACAATCTGATATATCTCCTGAAACAATGAATAAGATTTTAGAAGGAGCTGACATAAAAGCAACACATCAAACTCTAAACAGTATGAAATTTAATTGGAAAAATCCAACTCTATTGGCTGGTTTAGGAATGGGTTTGGCTGTTGGTGTAATCGGAACATTAGTATTGTATAATCCTAATGTACCAATTCAGGTTGTAGAAGTTGTAAGAGAACCAATAAAACAAGTTGGAAATATTGCAGTTGCAAGTTTCCTAATGTGGTGATTAATATGCCTAAGGATAAAGTAATAAAGAAGAAACCTGAACCAAAACAGCCTTACACAGATGATGAAAAAGAACAAATGAAGAAACTTGTAGAAGTTTTCGCTGCAAGTTCACAGCAAGATAGTAGTGCTGATATAATGGATATGATAGATTCATCGGATAGAGCAAGAGCATTTATTGTTGCTTCTTTGCTTACATCTGATATTGATAAAATCAAACATATTACACAGCTATCTCCTACAATGATTTCAAACCTAACAGTCCTAGGTTCAACAAATAAATATCTTGCAGCAAAAGGGTATAAATCGATGGTAAGAAGTTCATTGTATGATGAAATAATTACATTGATGATTTCATTGGATAGACAAGGAAGAAAAGAGATTACACAGATGGTCGCACAGGGTGAATCTCAAAATTCTTTGGTTCAAGGAATTAAAAATAAATTTGGATATTTGAAGTGATACCATGAGAATTACAGATAAAATATTTATCATGATGTTTGTATTCTATGATTTCATGGTAAGAATAAAGAGAAAAATCTTTGGTGATTAAATGACAAGAAAAGATGTAATACATTTACTTACTTTTGATGTAAAGAAAGATAAATTTGTTTATTTTTGTGGTAGTCAATGGAAAGTAAAGAGATCAAAATCTACAAAAGATTTAGAAAAAACAACTTGTGCAAATTGTCTTTGGAAAATGGGATTATATAATAAATTCAAGAGTGATAAAAAATGATAATTGGTGGCGAATTAGGTGATGGTCTTACATATACTTTTCCTATTTGGTTAGTTGATTATATGAAAGATGATGGTGATAAAAATGATGTGCAAAAACAAATACATGATTTTTCTAAATGATTCATTAACAGTCTTTGCTATTGTTGTTTTAGGATTGATTGCAAATACATTATTTAATCCTTTGTCATGTCCAATTCAAACATACAGCAGAGATTGTGCTATATTTTCATCATCAGTTTGTGCAACATTAATTTTTAGTATCTATGTATTGATATATTTATTTTTAGAATACGATGTGAGTGATAAAAAATGTTAATTGGAATAGGTGGCGATTTAGGTTCAGGTAAGACTTTAACACTTACATATATTGGATTGAAGTATCTTTTAGAAGAAGGAAAAACAATTTATTCTAATTATCATTTGAACTTTCCACATACAAGAGTTTATGCAATTAGACAAATGAATCACATGAACGATGGTGTTTTTCTTGCAGATGAACTTTGGACATGGCTAGATTGTAGAACATCACAAAAAGCTGTAAATAAAGGTTCATCATTGCTTCTTGCAAAATCTAGAAAGAAAGGTCTAGATGTTATTTGGACTGCACAATTACTTTCATCTTTGGATAAAAGACCACGAAGAATGACACAGAAATTTATTTATCCTCAATTATTGCCTTCTGATGAACACCCTAAACTATGCAGAGGTCAAATTACAGATAGGCATGATAAACCAATGGGTTCTGTAATGTTTAGACCAAACCTTATTTTTCCTTTGTATGATACGGAAGAAGAAGTAAACCCACCAGCAGAATTTTATGAAGATATTATTAAAACAGCAACAGGAAAGAACTATAAGGTTTCTGAAAAAGAATACTATGATATTGTAAATGGTGTTTCAGATATTCAAGATATAATTATGGAAAATGATTAAAATGACTTTGAAAACATGGTTGATTGAAGATATAAGAGAAATTATAGATTCCTTTAAAGAAAAAAGGTCTAAGAGTGAAAACATCATGAAAAAAGATCTATTATTGCATGAAAGGGTGTACCTAATCATGTCAATTATGCTTCCACATTTATTCCCAATTCCAAAGGATAAACCTTTTCCAAGGTTCATGGCTTTGGATTTGTTGCTATCATTATTTCTTATTGTGGCTATATTTACTTCATGCTATCTTGTTTTCTATTCAGAAGATAGTATAGGAAATCAAGGTGGCGAAATAAATGAAATACTAAATGAAAGTTATGGAATAGGTAGTGTAAAAGATTTAATTTTGTGCAGAACAATTTTAGATAATCAAAAAGGAGATGAATTTTATGTTGATATTGGAGATTGAAGGTAAACATACAGAGAAAGAATTGAATACTAAATTGAAACATATTTTTGGTGTACCTTCTGCAATGATTATGGAAATCTCAATCATAAAAACAAAGTTTGATAAAGTGAGTACAACATTTTCATTGGAGATTAGAGGATTAAAAAATTCACGAAAAATAAATCATAAGATTGTATATGAAACCACAAAGAAATATATTTTAATTGCAATGAATCAGTATTTTGATTTCTTGCAAATAAAAAGCGTTATCATAGAAGGCGATACAATGATTGAACAATCATTACCATTAAAAATGGTGGATAAATTAGATGAAAGATATCCAAAAATAAAAGATAGAATCAATATGTTTGTAAGAACATCAAAAGCAGAGAAAGAATTTATGAATAGGAACAAGGATATGTTTAATAAATTTTTGAATGATAATGACTTTGAAGCTGGTTTTGTTCTCTTTTGGAACTCAATATAGCAATATATTTAAATAAAAAGGAATAGAAGAAATAGTTGATTAACATGAGCTATGAAAATGGTACAAATAATCCTATGAAACTAATTGGCGTTTCATTTGCAGCAGTATTATACCTATTGCTATTTTTTTATATATCGGCAACATTTATGGTACTTGCAGTAACACCTTACCTATGGTTTGGTCTAGTGATTATGTTTGTATATGCTGGTGTAATCGGAAGTAAACTACTATCAGGTGATAATTCATGAAAAAAATGGGAATACTATTTGCGTTATTAATATTAACATCAGTAAGCTTTGCTTATGATTTGAATGTAACATTTTTCAGAAGTGATTATACAACAGCACATTTTTGTAATCCATGTAACATAAGCGTATCAAATACATCAGGATTTGTTGCAAAATATGGTCTTACAAGTGGTGGTTTAGAAGCAAAGAACAATCATACTTTTACAGGATTAATTGCAGATGATTTTGAAATAACTTTGACAGCAGATTTAATTGGTTTTGAATATGAGATCATAGAAAATGTTGCTTTATCTGCTAATACAGATTTAGAAATCGCATTACCTGTTGATAATAAAGGTTCTGTCGGAACAATTACAGGAGCTGCTGCATTGGGAATGGAAAACCTAACAAATGCAACAGTAAAGACATTGGGTTTTGATTCTCTAAATGCATACAATGGATTTGTAACTTATGCTTATACAGATACTGTTGCATTAAGTGAGTTCCAAAAATATGATGTAATGGTAGTAACAGCAGCACAATTTGATTCAACATTTTCATGTACTATTTATCCTGTATGGGAAAGTGTTATTTCAGATTCTGTTGCAAATGCAGTAATCGCAAGTCAATCTTTTATCATAGCTGGTGTTGGACAGGAAAAACTTTGGTCTTTACTAAGTATTGATGGAATTGCACAGCAGTATAATGGTGATATAGCTGGAACAAATTATAGACATCAAACTTATTTCGATTCAGTTGGACAAGATGATTATGAAACTTTTTGGTCATCTGAAACAACAGGTTCTAATAAATGGCGTTCATTTGAACAAACAGGTGTTTACACTTATCCTTCTATTGGTGATAGAGTTTGTACAGCAGAACCAAACATTACAACAGCAACACATTATGATGGTGGTAGATTTTGTTTGAATACATCAACAGCAGCAGCCTGTATTAATTATAATGCAATGACAATTACAGATGGTTCAATAGTTCTTGCTGAAAAACAAGCTTACAAATCATCAGGTACACCAACAGATTATGATTTTGCTTCGCCATATTTAAGTGCTTTGACATGGTACAGCCTTTTTGGTGTTGATTCAACTTTACTTACTGTAAGTGCATACGAAGGTACAGAAAAATGTGGAAAAATAAAACCTGTTGCAAATGTATTATGTTGTCTAGGTACTGATTGTTCTTTATCAGAATCACTAACAGCAAATACAATTAACACTTCATCATTGGTAACACCAACATCTGATGTTGCTTTGAATCAGAGAGGAGATTCAAGTGAACCTTTTGTATTCTATAATAGTTATGCAGATTTTACAGATACAGAATATGGTTGGAAAAATAACTTTTTAGAATTAAGTAATGATGAACAAAGTTGGTATGTGTACAAAGATTCAGCAACAAAAACAGCAAGAGTATCATTCGCTGGTTCAAGAGGTTCAACAGATGGTAATACACAATGGCTTATGGCTTATGATTTCTATGACACATATTACGATACATCTAAGATTTCAGATATTGGATTTTCAATAGAACCTGTTGATTCAAATAATGCTGGTGAACTTGTCATAACACAATATGTTTTAGGTGTATATTGGACTACAACACTTAGAACTTGCGAAACTAATGATTATTGGAATATGAGTTTATTCTATGGAAAAAATGAAACAGCATGGAATGAAGAAAAAGTCCTATGCGACAACGGAGCAATAAGTTTTGAACATAATTATTCACAGGCATACATTCCACATTTTGATATTTCACAAATAACATGGCACTACGGATATGCTCCTGACTTCATGGTATTTGATGAAGAATTTATTGGTGTAAACGATTCAACACCAATGAAAAAATTACAAAGTAATACATTGGAATCAAGATATAATTTCATTAGACACATGATTGTTGCTAAGTTTACACCAAAAGTAGAATCAGGTACAGATATTACAACAGATACAGGAGCTTACATTGAATTAATAAATAATTCATTAAATTATTCTTACACACAATATGCTGGTGGAACATTAGAATTACATGGTTACGGAAATAAGATTTTATCATGTACAGCTCCAACAGGATATTCTTTTTATGATCCAGCAGCAGAGACATATTCAAGATATTATGTAAAGAATGTATCAATATTTAATCCAACATCATTGGGTATAATGTTACAAAAAACAAGACCATTGAATCTTGTATTACATATTACATCAGATACAGTTGAAGATATTGATAATGCTAGATGTTCAATAAATGGTTACACAGATACATATTCAACTAACGGATATTGTTATTTCAACGATGTTCAGCCAAATTCAATTTACAATCTTACAGTAACAACATCAGGAGCTGTAAAACAGATTGTTGAAAGACAAATCGGAATAAGTGATTACTATGATTCAGATGAAGCTTCAACAACAGGTTTTTCATGTGCTGGTTTTGATGGAAATTACACAGTTGAAGTTGATGTTGATGTAAAACAACTTACATTTACTGCAAGAGTTCAAACAGATACAGATGGTGTAAGAGTTGGAAATGTTGTTGTAACTGCAATGGGTGAAAAAAGTTGTAGAACTGATTTTAATGGTGAATGTGAAATGAAACTATTGTACAAATCAGGATTACCCTATGTGTTTGGTCTTTCAAAACACCCTCAAATAATGGATTACAACGAATCAATATACATTAGAGCATTTAGTTTTTGTTCCAAAGCAGATACTTGTACAAATATATTTGAAGTATCAACAAATGGTTCTTATGCTGGTGATGTAAATGATGATGTTGATTATATGTTAGGTGAAGATTCAAATAATCCTATTGATGTGATGTATGGTTTATTGGGATTATTCACTAACTATATGTTCCTAGGTTTCATCATGGTATTTACTGTTACATACATCGGTTTCAGTACAATGGGTATCTTTGGTGGTATTCTAGGCTGGTTCGGTGGAACTGCAATCGCAGTAATCGGTGGCTTCTTACCAGCTTCTGCATTGCTTCTATTCTTATTAGTTGGAATCATAGCCATAGCAGTAGTCGGTTCAGGTCTATTCGGAGAATAAGGAGATAGATAATATGGGAAGTAAAGGCAATATCTTCATGGGTATCATTGTTGTATATATCATTTTCATAATGGGATATTCAGTTGCAACATATGCTATGATTACATCTCTAAATCCTTCTGTTGCTGATATGTCCAATACTATTGTTATCAATAATAATAAAACAACAGTTGGAAACATAACAATTACTCAACAGTATAATGAACTAGAAGATGTTGCGTATGGTTGCGATTCAGGTGATACTTTCCAATGTGCTTATTCAATAGTTGGTTTAATGTTTTCATTACAGCCTTCTGAAACACCTTTTGCTATTCTAAATTATTTCACAGTAATCTTTTCAGTAATATTTATGATTGCTGTATTATCAGTAATAGGCATACCATTAATCGAAGCAGTAATACCATTATAATTGGGTGATAAAATATGAATGGAAATATAATAAAGATATTTGCTTTGTTGATATTGGTTTCAACAATAGGTCTTACATATTCAACAGAATATTTTTACAATTCATCAATAGATGTAAGAACACCTGTATATGCAACAAGAGCAACAAGTGAAACAGTTTCAGATAACAAATCAAGTTTTTCAATAATAAGGGGTAATGAAACTTACATAGTGAGATATGTTAATGTTCCAACAAAGATATGGAAAAGTTTAGAGAAATTTGATATTACAAGTTTGTCATGTATTAAAATAAAACAGGTTACAAGTGGTGAAATAAAGTTTGGTGAAAACACAGAATCCATTGATATAATACCTTATCTTAAAAATGCTGGTTCGTTGAGTAGTCTATCAAACAGTACTGCTGATACTTTGTTTACAAAATTAATTGATGTTCAACAAGATATAGATAAGTTCATAATGATTTATGAATTTTGTAATCCAACAATTACAATAATTACCCCAAGTACATATATTGATTCAAAATATGTAAAGGAAAATGAATCTGTAACTTACAACACTACGGATATTTACCAAGATGAATGGGAATGGTGGAATGTATCGTGGGGTTACGGAAAGACATTTGGAATTGAAAATCTAAATGATTCAATGACAATGTTTGTTAATACCACAGTTTCACTTCCGATTGATACAACAAATTATACACAAACAAATGGAGCAAGATTAGTTTTCAATAATTCAGAAAATGTTTCTTTCTTCAAGAACGGAAGCCACATAATATTCAGAACAATAAAAAGTATTTCTCCAAGTATTACACATAACTATACTATGTATTGGGCTAATGACAGCGTTGTTACTATCTTTAATGATTCTGATTTGAATAAAGCATATTTACATTTTGAAGATTGTAATGATATATCTGATATGAATATTGGTATATCTGCATGGACAGCTGGTAGTGGAATTTGTACAAAATCAAGTGGTCTATCTAGTGGTTCATGTGGAATACATAATTCACTAACATATACAATAGCAAAACCTCCTGAACCTTTAAACTATTCAGGTGATATGATTAGGGTATCTTTTGAGGGAACAGCACAATCTAATACAGCTTTTGCTGCTGTCTTTTCATTTATTGTTAGTGAAACAGCAAAAGAAACATCAGCTGGTGTTGGTATGTTTATTACAAGATGGACAACAGGAATGACATTTAACTCAAATAATGCTTCATGTACATCTACACAATATACAGATGGTACACCACGATTGATAACAGGTGAAAAATCATATTATGATGGTTGGTATCAATACATAGATTCAGATACACTAAGAGCAAACCTTTCTGCTGTATTGAATACAGCTGGAACACTTTATAATTATCAAAAAACTTCACCATTAAATTTTCCACAAAATTTTTCATACGGAAATAGTTATGGTATAGCTTCATGGGAAAGTAACGGAGCAACAGCAGATAACATAAGAATATACAGAGATTATTATACCCATGATAAATTGATTACAGAAAGTCCAATAGAACAACAATACATTCCCTCGTTGGATTCTGTTTTGCAAATTACAGTTCCAATAAACAATTCTATTGTTACAAGTTTGATTAATACATTTACTTTCAATATAACAGGAATAACAGAATCAGTTGGCTGTAATTTTTCAATTCAACAATCAGGTTCAGCTGCTGTATGGAATACAAACACATCACCAATAAGTCTTAATACAGCACATGAAATTGGAATTACATTTGGTGTTTTAGATAATAACAAATCATTTGATTTCAATATTTCCTGTGGTTTTGGAGATATTGGAACATTAAAAAATGCTTCAATTTTCACAACAGATTTTGCAATAGGATTTGGTGGTGATATAACAAATTGGGGTGAAGCAACTAGCACTTACTGTCTAGGTGATGATTTATTCAAAGAATATACATTGTCAATAAACAGTTTATCATATTACAGATTGGAAACAGTATCATGCAACAATGGCTGTTACAATGAAAAATGCAGAGGTTCAGAAACAGAAGAAAATATTTTATTAATATTTGCAACAATTATCTTACCTTTATTAGTTATTTCATGTACCGATTTGACTATGGGAATATTCAGTACATGGATAAAATAACAATATATTTATATATAAAAGCGTACCAAAAAAGAGTGGTGAAAGAACTATGGGAAAAACAATTTCAAAAGTTACAAGTAATCCACATTGGATAAATCGAGTACCTATTTCTAGAAAATACAGATTAAGGCGTGTTGAAGATTTAGGATTTTATCCTGTTGGAAAAGTAACGATAGACAATGCAAAGAAAATTCAAAAGAATTACAAGAAAACACATAAAAATTCAAAACTTATAATTGTTGAATCCAAAGGTGATTAAATAAAAACAATATCTAAAATTACAAAAAGTCCAAAACCTGATTACAAAGCTGGATATAATATCCTTATGGATTATTTTGATTATATCCCTGATGAAGAAAAAGATGAAGTAGATAGCAGATTAAAAAAAGCTAAACTATAAGGTGATTACAAATGAAAGATGAAGATATTGAATTAAAGAGTATCGCAAGTGATATTTCACAGGGTGAACCTTCAAGAGATTCAGATGTAAAAAGAAAAATAAAGAAATCTGATAAGTTCATTGGTAGATTGAAAAAGACATCTTCTGATTCAAGAGAATATTATGATACTTTACATTCACCTGAAAACAGAGCAAAGGTAAAAAGCTTTGTTGCTAAATTAGAAGCTGGTGGAAAGAAAGGATATAAAAATCTGAAAACAGCAAAGAAAGATCTATCTAACATTCAGAAAAATTTAGGAATGGGCGAAGGTAGTGGCGAAACAGTATGGTTTGAAAAACCAAGTAAGAAAACAAACCCTGACGACTTTTGGTTTGAGAAAAAAGGAAAAGGAAAAGAAACAAAGTGGTTTTAAACTTTTTTCTCTTTTTCTTACTGCTTCTGTTGGTTCTTGTCTAAGCTTTTTATACTAATATATTTTTTAGACCATTCAAGATTAGTAGAAACATCAAATAAGACTTTCATACCTTGTTTTTCTCTATTAATGATTCTATTGCGTACAGCTGTTTCTGATACACCAAGAATCTTAGAAAGTTCTGTCCATTTCAAAACAACAACTTTATCTTTATTTTTTCTAATTGCTGTAATGAGTTCTCTATCTGTAAATCTATTTCCTGTTTTCATTTTTCAATCACCTGTTTTTCTATTTATAATATACTTCTTCTCCTTTTAACTTCTTCCAATTTATCCATTTCATACCCTTTCTTTTTGATTGATATGATTTGCAGTTAGAACAATAATAACAACTATCAATACGACCTTGACTTCTATCTAATCTTCCTAAATACTTTGCTTCGCAATTACACATAAAACAAATTCTTGGATATCTTTTATCACTCATTCTATCCCCTCAC